>SMTZ1_10000347_pt1 | contig 41960 bp, 26 predicted proteins | sample DeeMarSWOR136_30_FD_25667 | JGI IMG/M metagenome (IMG submission 25667) | reverse complement strand
CCATAATCATGCCTATCCGGAAGAATCATTTGAGAAAATACCGGAATTTTTCAAGGTTATATATGAAACTGCCTTAAGTGTATTACCTGATGCGGTGGTGGAAATCTGTCCCTGTGGTACTGCCTATGCCTTCCATACTATGCCGTATATGAATCAATCTGTGGCCTCGGACCCGGAGAGTTCATGGCAGGTTCGTCTTAAAGGTAAAACTTTTAAAGCCTTGATGGGACCACAGGCGCCTTTCTATGGGGATCATGTCGAACTGAGTGATGGGCGTGATGATTTTGCTTCCAGCGTTGGTATTGGAGCTGTGATCGGCACGAAATTTACCTGGCCAGTAGGAGCCATGAAAAAATCAGACGTTAACCTGACCCCGGAAAAGGAAAAGGTCTGGAAAAAATGGATTGATATATACCTCAATAACATGTTGCCCAAGGGCCAATATCGTGGTGATCTTTATGATATCGGTTTCGATCGTCCGGAAACCCACGCCATTCAAAAAAATGGCAAATTCTATTATGCTTTCTATAGTGATTCATATGAGGGAGAAGTGGAACTGCGGGGACTTGAAAACCAGACTTATCAGGTAACAGACTATGAGAACAACAAAGAATATGGTATGGTCCAGGGAAATTCAGCCAGAATTCCGGTTGCATTCAAAAAGCATTTGCTACTGGTTGCTATACCAAAGTAAAAACTAACTCACCTTGTGAAAAAACATTTGTAAAACATCGGATGCATAATAGTGATCGAGTTTCTAACGGGAGATCAGTAGCTATAAAAATAAATCAATTCACTGAAGTCGTTGGTAAAAGATAATTCTAGTGGAAATGATTTGGACCAACCCTATGTCGATTTTTGTAAGGAAAAATTAATTGGGAAGTCCAGCAGGCAAGCATAATCAAACTCATGGAAGATGATAGATATGGGAAGGATATTTTGGAATGTTTATATCCAAAATAATGTAGGGAGAATATGATGAAAATGAATCGACGTACATTTATTAAAAGTAGCACTGCCGCTACGGTTGTTGGGGGGATGGGATTAAGACCGGCTCAGGCCTTTGTACCTGCCCACATATGGGATAAATATGATTTCGGTCCAGGACCGGAAGTGAAGGATCGTCTGAATCAGGGACCATTCCCGCAATATCCACCAGAGCAAGTTCTGCCCGGTAGTGATGTGGTAATGGCCACTTCACCTTCAAATGATATTATTTACAATTTTGGAATGGGACTAACTGTCTATGTCGCCGGAGATCTTGGTCCACCTCGGATTCCAGGAGAAACACTTGAAAAATCACTGGAAGATCTTGTCAGCCTTCCTTTCATCCAGAAAATATATATTCGTCCCAACTGGCGCGACATCCAGAAACGACCGGGAAAACTGGATTTCCCCGACTGGTGGAAAATTACCTTCGAATTAGCGAAACAATATCGAAAACGGGTGGGATTCCGTATAATGCTGGAAAATCCTGATTTTCCCGAGCTAGGTACTCCGGAGTATTTAATTGAAAAAGTACCCTATGTGAAATTACCAGGCGAATGGAAACATTCCTCCGAAGTAAGGAGCAAAAAGGTACATAAAATGCCTCGCTATGATCATCCGGCCTATCAAGAGGCATTTCGTGAATTAAATGCTCTCCTGGCGGATGATTTAAATGGGAATCCACTTGTGGAATATATGGATACATTCATGTATGGTTTCTGGGGTGAGGGACATACCTGGCCGTTTGATGGCCACCCGTTTCCGGATGATGTAACCGCTGAAAAAACTTGGATTAAAATGTTCGAAACACAGCTAGAATTCTGGACTAAAATCCCTCTGGTGACCAATACCCAGCCAGATTTCAGCAGAGTCGGGAATTCGGAGCTGGTAGATTTGACCATTCGTACACATAACTGGTTGCGCACTGATACCATATTTATTGAAAATGAACAAATTGAAGCCCTTAGTAATCGTCCACCCTGGGTTGCAGCTATTTCGGAAGTCGGGATTACAACAGGAGAAGAGAAATCCTTGAGAATTGTGGATGGGATTCCTTACAACGAAATGATTATCTCTCATGTGATTGATGTAGGTGCCAATTACTGGTCTGTTTGGAACTGGCATAATATTGCTGCTAAAAATATTTTGAGTTATTATGATAAATATCCTCAGCATATTGATAACATTGTGCGACGGGTAGGATACCGGATACGTCCATCTTGGATCTGGCACTATGAAAAGTCCGGGAATCATCCGGGCCTGGTAATTGGATTTGTAAATGATGGTATTTCAGGCGTTCCCGGGGTACTACGAATCACGGTTTTTAGTGATGATGGAAGAGTAAAGGTGAGCGGTTGCCTGGATGCCGGATATCCCTTACCGGGTAAGGTAAGACAGGGCCAGTTTCAGTTGCCGCAAGAGACCGAGTGGAAAGGTCTGAAAGTAAAAGCAGAATTGGAAGTGAAAGGACAAAAATATCCTGTGCAATGGGCTTGTAAACAACCTCAGAATCCGGATGGTTCTATTACTCTAAAACCAAATTTACGTTAATTCTCGGCTGTAAAATTTATTTTTTAGAAAAAACGTATTATTTAAAAAGTACAGAAATTATTATAAATAATGAAATAGAGTTATATATAGCGTTTGATATTGAAATAATTTACTGTTTCGGCAAATCGTTATCAATGTATCATAGTAGAACCTTCTGATAGTTACCATCTGTCAGAACGTACCGATCGGATAAAGAGATATCCTGTTCGTACTGATAAGATTGGAAATATGAAAAAGCCGGATTTTATTATTTTATTAAGTGGATTGGAACCTGAGGAATCCTGTATGTTAATAGAGAACGGATTACAAAAAATATATCTCAATTTTATCGACTATTACGGCACTCTGAAGGAAATCCTATTAACACTCCGTTTGGATCAAATAGATCTGAAATTCGCTAATAAAAATTTGCACTTATTATATCCTACCTATGCCTTAAATGAGATTTCAAGTTTAAAAAGCGTGGGAAAACGATGAGAATTTGCTACTACCAGACTGGATAAGTATAACATGTTCACATTGGAATGATCAGACATAATGCATAAGGTTTCGGTACTTTCTTTCATTCTGGTACACATTTTATGCGAGAAATACCATGTTCAAATTTATTATGATTACAATTTTGATGAGTCATTTACTTTTATGTTCCAGCTCAAAAAAAGTAACTGACGAGGCACTGATTATCCGGAAAACTACAGATTTTACCATCAACGGAATGGGAAATGCTTCAGAATGGGAGAACGCCAATTGGCTTGTTATATCATCATTGCGAGATTCCACTGAAACCAGGAGAACCATGCTGAAAGTATTATATTCTGATAGTGGACTTTATTTTTTGTTTTATTGCCAGGATCTTCTGCTATCTGCTACCATTACATCAGATTTCGAAAATTTATGGGAAGAGGATGTGGTGGAAGTATTCTTATGGCCTGCCGAGCATTTTCCTGCCTATTTTGAGTATGAACTATCACCCTTGAACTATGAACTTCCACTAATTATACCCAATGATAATGGATATTTTTGGGGCTGGCTTCCCTGGCATTATGAGGGAAAAAGAAGAGTTATCCATCAGACCGTAATTATTGGTGGTAAAAAATCCAGTGGGGCTGCCATAGAAGCATGGATCGCTGAATTTTTTATCCCCTATGATTTAATCAAGCCATTGGTTAAAAGTACCCCTTCCTCAGGTTCTAAGTGGAGAGGAAATTTCTATCGCTGTGATTATGATGATAATGTTTCAGTATGCTGGGCCTGGCAACCAGTGGAAAAACGATTTCATGAATATGAAAAATTCGGTATGCTTGTTTTTGAATAAAAAGAGGAGAAAGGTGTTATGCAATCTTCCCTTAAAATAATGTTTTTATTAGTGATTTTTCCTTTTGCTCTTATGTTTTGTTGCGCTGGGGAAGGAATTAATAAGACCCAGAAAGACCAGAATTGGACACACTATGTTCGTACGGCCGGGCACGGTTTAAACCTCGATCGGATTGATGACATCATTAAAAGCGTCCAGGAGACGAATGTGTTTGGTATCGAGACGGACAATGATATCCCAGGGCGTTTTGAAAGTTTTCTTGATCCTGAAAAAAAACTCAAAGCAATTGAGGCTATTGCGAAAGCAGCACATGAAATTAACAACTATGCCTATGTTTATATCGCTGGATTGGAGTGTATCACCGCCAATGCAGATCAGACTGAACATACACTTTTCAAAGATCATCCTGATTGGATTCAGCGTAAAATTTCTGGCGAACCAGCCGTTTTTGGTGGAGGGACCGCTTTCTGGATCTCGAAAGGCGATGAGGATGTCTGGATCAGTCCTTTTGCCATGGAATGGAAGAATATATATATGGAACGGGTTCGTCAGATTGCCGGAACCGGCATAGATGGTGTATATGTCGATATTCCTTACTGGATGACTCATTTTAATGGATGGGAGGATAGCTGGGCCAGCTTTGATGATTATACTGTAGCGGCCTTCCAGAAAGAAACAGATTTGGATGCTAAAACTGATCTGAAATTAGGCGATTTTAACGATCCGAACTTCCGGCGTTGGGTGGATTTCCGTATCAAAACCCTGACGGCCTTTATGAAGGAAATTGATGAAAATGTAAAATCTGTAAATCCGAACTGCATGACCATCGCTGAAATCTATCCGGGGTACGGAGAATCCGCCGTCAGGGTAGGGGCTGATGTATATGATATGTATCCGGTTGTGGATGTGATCGCTCACGAATACAGCGCCGGCGGATATACAGCTGCGGAACGAAATCCCATTGACTGGTTTACCTATATGGTTGGTATGTATACCTTCAGGGCATTTGCAGAGGGAAAGGCCTCCTGGATGCTTAGTTATTCCTGGGATGGAGAAGAAAATATCGATCCCGGTGATGCCATGAAAAACCTGGCATTAGCCCAGGTCATGGCGGGTACTAATTTCTGGGATGCTCGGGGACATGTAATGTCTGGTTCCAATAATTATTCTACAAGGACAGAAATATTTAATTGGATCGAGGAAAATGAAAAGAAACTTTATTTACAACGGGAACCAATTGATCCTGTAGGTGTCTACTTCTCAAATAAGAGTAGGGACTATTTTTCGGATAGTTTTTATGCTGCCTATACCGGAATGATGCAACTGTTATTGCAGGCCCATATTGAGTTTCAGATAGTGACGCCACGAACATTAGAAAACTTTCAGGGCAAGGTGCTTATGCTGACAGATGCAAAGTGTTTGTCCCATGAAGAAGTAGGATTACTCGAAAAACATTTAAGAAGTGGGAAAGGATTGATCATTACAGCAGAAACTGGCAAATATGATGAAATGGGAAAAGAACATCCTGATAATCCTATCCTGAACCTATTGAATATAAAAGATTTAACTCAGTTTCATAAAAAGGAGGGAAGTTTTATTTATTTACCATCCTGTCCGGGTTCTGAATTTTATGAAATCAGCCGAAGAAAATACAATACCTTCGCTTGGGAAGGCTCGATGGGTGAAACAGAAATGAATCGATTAATGACAACAATTCGTGAATATCTTGAGAAGGTAATGAGATATACTCCATCTTTAAAAATTTCTGCTTCTCCTTTTATTTCAGCCCAACCGTCAATGGTAAATGGAAAAATTCATATTTTTATTGCTAATTATAAGGGGCTCAGAAAAGCCGAGGTGGCACAACAATTGCCTGAATTAGACGTAGAAATTATATTTCCGCTTGCTGGTAATAATAAAATTTATTTTTTACCATATCTTGGAAAAGTTCAGGAAGTGAAGGGAGAGTTTCGGGATGGAATGGTATGGTGTCGTTTACCAAAAATTGAACGTGGTGCCATTGTTTGGATAGAGTAAAAATGTACTATAAGAATTGTCAGTAAGCTAATCAGAAATATATGAAATAATCGGTTAGGTTAATGTTAAAGAACAAATTTTTTATCATAATTATAGTTATGTTACACAGCATATATATGTTGCTGTGGACACAGGAAACCAGAATAGCAGAGATTCAGATCATTGAAATGACTGGCTTGAAAAGATCTCTTGATTATATTGAACTATTCCTACAAGGAAATCAGGGCATTATTCCTGATTTTAATATCAGTCTTTATGTCGAGGATATCTGGACTTCCGAGAAAATTCCTTGTCAGCTCATCTCGCGAGAAGTATTTCCGGAAAGTGCCTGGGGTACCTTTAGAATTATATTTCCTGTTTCAATTAGCTCCTATGAGATGAAACATTTTTATCTGATCAAAACCAACGCTTCATCTCTTAGCCTCCCATCTACCGATCTCAAGTTGACTGGAAATGACCTGGAACTGCTTATCGACAATTTATATTATCAGGCAAATTTGACTAAGAGTGATAAAAGTGAAGCAAAAAACCATTCCTCCGGCCAACTTCGAGAATTACTGTTTAAAGATTATAACCAGTTGTTCTTCCGAACAGAGAATCGAATTCACTGGGGACCTAATTTCCGGAGGAAGGGTCTCAAATATTATGAGACCATTGCAGGCTGGGAATATCCTAATAATTATAAGATCCAGAATGGAGTATACATGATAAGAACCCTTCGTCAGGATAAAGCACCTGAACATCCTCAAATATATCTGTCAGCAGTTTATTCCTTCTTCGCGGATCTTCCCTTTTTTACCTTTTTCTCAGAGATGCAATTTACCGAGGATACCTGGATTGAATTACTTCGAAATGATGAAATGACGATGGATAGTATATTTACCCATGTTGCCTATCAGGGTTTAGACGGTCAGGTGACATCATTGCCGTTTAATTCACATCATGAACATCTGGAAAAAAATCCGATCGAAAATGATGCTCCTTGGTTGTGCTTTTATCATGATGAAAAGAAGTATGCCTATGGGAGTATACGTATTGAATATGATAATATCAATACCCAGGGGAGTGAATCACCTACATTTCATCCTCATACAATGATCAGTGATGGTGCTGCTGGTGGTAAATACTGGAACCGCCGATTGATAAGTGAAAGAATGACACTGGTACCTGAGGGAAGTCGTTATCGAGAAATGAATGCCTATATTGTTTTTACTATTCATAACACGGATCCCTTCAGCGAGATCAAATACTGGGCGGAACGTCTCCTCAATCCCTTGAAAATTAAGATAATTCAATAGTAATATTTCCAAGGTTGATAAAGATATAGGACCTTTTCATGAATAGACGAAAATTTATCAAGCTGTCGGGTTTGTCTACAGCTGGACTCACTCTCGGTATGCCGGTAGTATCCAGGTCTATACACAACAAATCTTCCAATAATCTAATCAATATCGGAATTATAGGGACAGGAGATCGCGGTGAGTGGATTGTTTACTTAGCCAAATCAGTACCGGACATCAGGATTACAGCTTGTTGTGATATTCTACCTTCTCATCTGGAAAATGGATTAAAAGAAGCGACCAAAGGAGCTCATGGTTATTCAGATTATCGAAAATTGCTGGATAATAAGGACCTTGATGCGGTTATTATTGCAACTCCACTTCATCTGCACTATCGGATGGCGGTGGATACTCTGGATGCTGGAAAACATGTATTTTGTGAGAAGACCATGACGTACAATATTGAACAAGCAATTGACCTGGAGCAAAAAGTTATTGGAACTGATCTGATTTTTCAGGTAGGCTATCAAACCCGCAATAATCCTTTGATTCAGAGCATTAAGCAGATGATTCAGAATGAATATTGCGGACGTCTGACGCATGTCCGCTGTAACTATCATCGGAATGGAAACTGGAGACGACCTGTCCCTGATCCCGATTTGGAAAACCTCATCAACTGGCGGATGTACTGGAAATATTCCGGTGGTTTGATGGCGGAATTATGCTCTCACCATATCGATTTAACCAACTGGATGCTTGATAGTCATCCCTTGAAGGTAACAGGTTTTGGCGGGGTGGATTATTGGAAAGATGGACGAGAAACATTTGATAATGTTAACACGGTTTACGAATACCCTAATGGTGTTAAGGCCATGTTTACCTCTATAACAACGAATGCCCATTATGATATCAGTTTACAGTTTATGGGTACTCTAGGTACCATAGAAATCAATAATGAGGAGGGTCAGCAAGCAAAATTTTATGCAGAAACGAAGCTCTTGGAAAGACAAATAGAAGCTGAAGAAAGTGAGGGTATTTATGGTGTGACGGCAGCTACCTATCAAGCCTGGAAAAAGGGTGAAGGTACTCCTATTAAGGTTGAGAATCAACCTAAAGGTGATGAAGAAACGACAGGATTGGCACTGAGGCATTTTGCAGAGTGCATTCAAAATGAGCAGATCCCGGTTTCAAATGTCAGAAGTGGTCGTCAGTCTTCGATTGCTGTTCATATGGCCAATAAAGCTATGCGTGAAAGCACCATAGAATACTGGCACAAATCCTATGGTAATTGAATTTCTAATTATGGTATGTATAAGATAAGACATTCATATTCGATTGGATCAAAGAGATCTGGACACTCACTTAAATAAAGAAAGATCACATCTTGAGATATCGCCGAACCAGTAGTGATTTCTATTGATAACAATGGCAATGTCTTTTATGGTGCCAGAAGTGTTGCGAGAAGGATTGATTCAAAAGGAATTCATTCTTTAAAAAGTGAAAGATATTTTATTATGAAACGAAAAAAAATTATCAATAGTATCATTTTCATCTTATTATGTTTTCAATTTTCTCTGAGTGTAGAGATTACAGAAACCCCCCGCATTGGAATTGTTATCAGTAAAATCAGTTTCCAACACCGCTGGGGTGTGACTCAGATGTCTGCCCATGGCTGGTCAGCAGTGGCTAACTTAGCTGGTTTACCTTATGACTGTCTTTTTTTATCCGAGCTTCCGGAATTGAATCTTTCTCACTATAAGGCACTTGTATTTGGACAGTGTACCTACATTCCGGTGAAACTATATCCTAAATTAATTTCCAGTATTGTATCTTATCTTTCGAACGGGGGCAATATCATCATAGATGGTCCAATTGCTATGTCTGATGAAAATGCCAAAGATTTGGACCATTCTCAATTGGATGAACTGCTTGGAATAAACTATGGTGGATTTCAGGGGGATTCTGATTTCCGTATAAAAATTCAGAAAGAAGATCATTATATCAGCAGGATTTTTAAGAGGGGGCAGTTTATGACCCAGCATCTGGTGAATGGTCTCAATATTCTCTCTTTCAAAGAAGGCGGGGAGGTTCTATTGTCTAGTTCTGATGAAATTAATACTTATCCCTTCCTCAGTTGTATGGAGAATTCCAGGAATCGTTTAATTCTGGTGAGTGATTTTTCTACTTGGGCTGGTATTGCCTCGTTTTTCCGAAACAATCAACCTCAGGTTTTCTACGCTAATCAAATCTTCAATATCCTTATCCGTGCCCTACATTGGGCTGTATACGGTGATATGAACATACCTTTCCCTGTACCGCAGTTGTCTAATGCACCTCTCACAGCCATTATCAGACTGGATGCAGATGCCAGTGGTAACCTGGATTCGCAAATAAAAACCATTCATTATCTGGTAGACATTGCCCGGCAGACCGGTGTAGTTCCAGTATATGCCTGGGTATCAAGTCAGGCAACCAAAGCTGGTTGGCAGGATTTAGCACCCCTAGGTAATTTGATCGAGGAGATTGGTGGTGAAATAGCTACCCACAGTCATTTCCATCATATTGACCGAGAAATGAATGAAAAACGCTGGCAAGAGGAACTGGATGGTTCAATCCGGGAAATAGAATTCAACATGAATGATTATGGGTACCCCATCGGAAAAGTTGAATTTTTTATAAATCCAGGAAATACGATTTACATGGACAATTATGAAGAGATTGCAAAAAGATTTTCCTTTTACATGACCCATGGCTTCGAACAGGATATGCCGTTAGGATATGGAAATTTAACCTGGTATACCGGTTCTCATAATAATTTAGTGGTACTGGAGAACACCTCATCACCCGATTATCAATGGTTTTATGATCCAACCTGGAGTTACACAACTCAGCAAATTACAGCCTATGAGGAAGCTATTTTTGATCACATGATCCGTAATATCGGCCGAGGTGTTATTTTTAATCAGATGTGGCACGATTATTCTATCACCTCACAACCACAGTATGGTAAGGAGCGGATTATAAATAAAAATAATATGGCCATGTATGATGCCATTAAAACTAAATTTGCTGTTAATGACATTTATTGTCCGACCCCAGTGGATTTGACCAATAAATTAAGGAGCATGGCACAATGGGATTATCACTGGAAATGCGATGGAAAAACTATGGAAATTACTCTGGACTATTCCGCGACCAGGCTGGATACACTTCCTTATTTTGCGGGTGGAATGGCGGTTCATATCGAAAATTGTGATAAAATTATTCAAAATGTAATAATCAATGGAAAAGAACATCTTGCTTACTCAGAAACTGATATCATTTTACCAAATCTGCAGAAAGGTAAAAATCATATTGAGGTTACTATGGGAACTGATCTGAATTATACACCCCGCTTGGTATATATTTCAAAACCAATGCCATCCATTGAAAATACAACAGAAGGATTAAAAGTGGCCACCCTAACCCGGAATAAAGCTCGTATGAGATTCCTGGCGGATAAAGGGTATATTCTTTTAAATGTAGATTGGCAGTATCGAGACCACCATAATAATCTGGAGGGATATGTTACATCCAACCGGAATGTGATCTTAAAGCAATTGAGACAGAATTTAATGTATCTCAAATTGAGTAGTGTTCGTATTTTAGAAATTATTGAAAATGAATCAGACATTACCCTCCATATCAATCCGGTAAATCAGCAGCAACCGTTTATACGGATTCAAACCAATAAAAAACCAACTTCGATAATTCTTGCCGGTATGAAAATCGATTTTACAGAATCAGGGAATGATATCGAATTAAAATTACCTGATTTTCAAGATACCAGTGAGTTAAAAATCAAATTTTAATAGTGAGGATAAGCCCATGTCATCTTATTCTAAAAATTTATTCATACTTTCATATGCATTTTTAATAATGTCTTTTTTATTCGGATGTACTGAAAAGGAAGCTTCATTAAATAATTGGGAACCGTTAGTTGACTGGGGACACTGGCGGTTAGGGCAGAAATCGGATCTGAAATTTCTTCAGCAAAATAATATGACAATTACTTTTGGCAGTGGTGCACCCAACTTTGAAGAAGTGACCCGGGAAGAATTTGATCAGAAAATCGCCGAAGCCAAAACATTCAATGAGAATTATCATGCCAATGGTTACATCGTGCTTCGGTACTTATCAACATCTCTGAATGGTGAGACAGCAACCAATAAGGATCAACCAGAAAAAGAGCAAATACGTATGCTCGATTTTTACAATGAGCAATGGCAAAATTTTAGAGATATCATCGGACCTAAACCACCGGAAGATCCGGCGACTTGGATTATGGTGCACCCTGATGGAAGCTTTCCCTACTATCGTTATGCACCATATGGCCGGGAAACCACTGGGCGATTCGAAGTATGGGGATGTCCTGATAATCCATACTATGTCCGAATGATGGAAGGAAAAATTCAGACTCAAGCCAGTACGGGAATTGATGGTTCTTATGTGGATTGGACTCACATTGCTGGGGGGACATGCTATTGTGATTATACCAGGCAAAATTTTATTCAATATTTAGATAGATATCTACCAGCGGAAGTGGCAAAATTAAAGTATGGGAACTCAAATTATAAATCCATAAAACTTCCAGAGAAAAGAGGGGATGACTTTTGGATGGAATGGATAACCTTTCGCTGCTGGACTGTGGCTGAATTCCATAAAAAATTGCGAATTACCGCTAGAAAAGTGAATCCATACTTTATGATTAGCGGGAATATTTTTGGTGGTTTTGGTTATGGCCCGATTGCCTATGATGCTGCCGGGAATATTGAAATGTTGGCGAGAGAAGACTACGACGACTTCATTTATTCTGAAATTCAGGAATTTCTTGATTGCGCTCCACGTAAAAATGAAGAGGGAACCAAGATAACCAATAGTCCGGCCCTGAAATTTCTGACGGCCGCTTCTCATAATAAACCAGTCATCATATATGCAACCGAAATTACACCACCAATTTTCCCCGATCCCACTGAAAAATGTCTCAATGCCATGGCACAGATTAATATTGCGGAAGCGATTGCTAATCATACTATTTTCAGAGAGAAAAGAGAAACGCCACCGGGAGCAACAGCTATGTATCGTTTCTTGGCCACCCAAGAGGATTATCTGCTTGAGGCAAAATTAGCGGGAAATGTGGCAATTCTCGCCTCGTTGAATCAATATCTGGCCGATGAACTAAGTTTTGCATTCAGTATGTCCCGAGTACTCTCGGACAAAGGAATTAATCATGTCATGATATTGGAGGATGATCTACACTCAGAATATCTGGATCAGTATGATATGATAATCATTCCATATTTACCTCTACTGAAGGTTGAAAAACAGAATGTATTAAAGCAGTATGCTGAAGAGGGAGGTTTATTATTAATATTGGGAGAAAGTGGTGTGAAGAATGAATTTAACCTCCCGAACCAAAATGTAATCCTGGCGCAGGTACTTGGAGATAACAAATATCCAGAAGAATATGTTGAAAAGCAAGTGGGACATGGTACAATAGTATTTATACCACTTCCTATTCCTTCTCACAAATATCTAATACCTGCGAAAATCAAGTCGGAGTTTACAACTTTCGGACCATCAATGGCCGATGTGTTTGCAGATATTCCCGAAGCATACACCCGTAACCGTATACATCCGGAATTGCGGCAAATTCTGAATCAAACTGCAGAAAAAGTCTTACATTTCCTACCCGATCGGTTAACAATTATCAAATCAGAATCGCCTTATGTAGAGATAACCACCATGCTGCCTGAGGAGGAAGATCATTTACTACTTCATCTGGTGAATTACGATGTCACCGTCGATGGTATAATAACACCCGTTAAACAGCTAGAAGTTCAGGTCTTATTACCGGAAAAGAAAAGACTTACAGAGGTGTTATATAGTGGCAACCTGGAAGATACTTTACCTTTACAAAATGGCTATATAAATAAAGATGGGCGTTTAGTCACCTTGAAATTGAATGAATTAGAAGTATACGGTTTAGCCATTTTAAAATTTGAATAAAGGACTGATATACTCTTGAAGAATTTAGTCTTAATCTTTGTTATTCAATTGCTGTTTTTGAATTCCGGTTGTAAAAAGCAAAATACCACTGAACCTGGTAACGGGGCTTTTATTCTAGAGGAAATTGATGATGTTCTCCCCAATCCCTTCAAAGGTTTTGTGCCCTGGATCGCTGAAGTTAATCCGCTATATGATACCAGGCTGCAATACCGAAATTTTGCCTGGAAAGATCTGGAACCAACACAGGGCAATTATAATTGGTTAAAATTAGAACAGGGGTGGGGTAATATTGTTGCAACTGGAAAAAGGGTTGGTTTTCGGGTCTCTTCGGCGATTCCAGGTGATCCCGGACATATTGATATTCCAGGATGGTTAGTGGATCAGGGTATACGCATGAGAGCTTACCAGATTGATAATGCTGAGGGATTGGCTCCGGATTGGGATGATCCCCGCTTTTTACAGGCACACCAGAGTTTCATTACTGCCTTGGGTAACAGATATGACAACGATCCAAGAGTTGCCTGGATTGATATTGGCTCTTACGGTTTCTGGGGAGAGTGGCATGTCTATCTGAATGATTCATTGGCTGCCACCCAGACCAGCAAACAAGCCATTCTGGATCATTATTTCAGTGCTTTTCCCACTAAAATGAAAGTGATTCCTTTCGATGATGATTTTGCCACCAGATATGTAACAGATCGGAACTGTGGTATCCGTAACGATTGTCTGGGAACTCAAGAATCAAATGACTGGTATTTGGAAAGTCTGAACAGAATCGATCCAAATCTGAATGACCGGGTATGGAAATATGCTATCATTACCGGTGAATTCTGTGGATCTGACTGGGGTGCTACCCAGGGAACTACTGTCAGATTTGATCTAAATTATCAATTTATTCAACAGACACACTGGTCGTTTATCGGACCGGCAGGAGGAACCATCATTCCTCAGGATGAAGAACATCGGAAAAATTTAGACCAAATACACAAAAAATTAGGCTATCGTTTTATATTAAGAAAGTTTGAGCACTCAGCTTCGATAGATCCCGGATTAAACCTACAAGTTACAATTACTATAGAAAACAAGGGGGTAGCACCGTTTTATTTTCAGTGGCCACTCGTCTGTTACTTGGTCAATCAAGATGGAACGACATCTCATCGCCAAACCTTAGATATTGATATCCGCCAGTGGCTGCCGGGTGTTTTGAGTTTAACTACAACCTTACACCTTCCCCAAAGCCTAGCGAGCGGTTTATACAACATCAAACTGGCCATTCATGATCCCCAGATAGACAAACCGGCGGTAATGTTTGCTAATACAAATAGAGATGAGGAGGGAAGATATCTGGTCAGCAAATTAAGTGTACAATAAATATTGAAAATGCCAAATGATTCTAGGATGAATTCAGCAGATGAACATTTAAGTCAAATATTCAATCTTACAAAATGTCTTTTATCCCGGAATCCAACTAAATCAATATGTAAACACCTGGGTATTGCTACCGAGTTGTGAAAACAATTTCTCACGATCAGTGATCTGAGCTCCTTCTAGCAAATCTTCCGCTTTCACATTTAATGCTTCCATACAGTGGGGACAAACCTGCACATTTGCCCCTTTTGCCATTAATTCTGATAAAAGTAATTTAATAGGTTTAGCATGAAAGGCCAGATCTTCCGGAAAATTTTTTGTAGGAACTGTAACACCCCGCACATTGAAAAATAGTACTGCTTTTTTTCCATAATCAAGAGCATGTCCGGCAAGCTGTAATGCCATAGTGACCGAGTGTGGATCTTTTTGGGCATCACTGGTGATACTTAATAATAGAATCGATTCATCAACTGACAGGTTGTTATTCATGTTTTTTTGATCTGCAACCTGACAATTGAAAGAGAGAATCATACAGATCGTTAATAGTGTCAAAAAAATAGATTTCTGCATGATTTTATTCCCCTATTTTTTATTTACAAAGATTAAAAAATAATCTCAATTTTCTGCATTTAATTAAACACACCGGACATACAGATTAACTATTCTATATCAGGTTTTCGAAACGGATTGGACATAGGTATTAAAATATCTAAGCTCTTCTAACCTGCAGGACCACACCAGCTGATTATTCCATATGGTGATATCGGGGCAACCATCACACATGCTTTGACTGCCGTCTTGAAGGAAATCAACCGGTTGAATAAACATGATGGTTTGAAAATATATTTTTTTAAAGATTCTCAAAGGATTTTTTAATAGATAGAAGAAGTAGTTTTTAACAGAATGCTTAATGCCCTTATCGAAGGGCCAGAGCAACAATATAGTTTTTGCCAAGCCAGACTCTCGAGGAGATATATATGAGAGATATTTCCCCTTTAAAAAATGATGAGTTGCCATAACCAGCTCAAGAAATTTTGGGCCTGGATAGCCGAAAATGTTTGATTCTACTCCAACCCGTTCAGTGAGCAGCCATTTAAAAGCATCGGATTCCAATGTGCCATTTAAAAAAGCAGCTGGAGTGAATTCGGGGATCTCTTCTCTCACTTTGTCCAGCATATCAGTCGACTTAATATCAATTTTTCTTACTTTATCAGAATGATAATGCAAATCAATGAAATCAATTTTACGCCCTCCCGCAAACCAATCGAATGGTAAATTCGGAACCACGTTACGAAAGGCGATAAACACCATGGTATGAACAATATCAATATAATTCTGTGCCCATTGAATCATTCCTGGAATATATTCTATGGTATCTTCGTATACCGTTGAATTAAAAGAACAAGCAATACCACCCATTTCTGCTAACATTTGGGCGTAATACAGACGTAATTCATTTAGTTCCATTTCATTTTTGCCATTCCATGGTTTTCCACGGGATTGTTTACTATCAATGTGAAAGGTAAACCCATAAACCCCGGCGTCTTTAAGTTCTTTTAAAAATTGCATATCTAAAGCTTTCCCATTGGTATTTAGAATGGGCTTAAATCCTCGAGATTTTATCTCCTGCACTATTTCGGTAATTTGAGGATGAACAAGCGGATCACCACCGGCAACGGAAATACAATCAGATTTTCTCAATCTTTGGAAGGTATCGAGTTCTTTTTTTACTTCCTGGAGTGATTTATGTGATCCTTTTACATTTTCTCGGTAGCACCCATCGCAGGTCATGTTACATGCCGAAGTCGGTTCTAGCCAGGATATAGCATTGTCAGATAAACTCCAGGGTAATCTGTAAAGTTCATGGTGATTAATTGCATTTGATTTCATAGAAGATCTCCTCATACCTTAAACTAATTAATGTCTAATTTTATTTTATTAAATTTTTGACCTTAAATAATTTAAGTATAGGAAACTCATGGAATTCATCGACTATGAAATATAATCTATATCGCATGAATTTGTCAAATTTTAATGGGATGATTTTCTTATTCTTCAAGAATAATGAACAAGAAAAGAAATTTTCTATTTGATGAGATTTTTAAAATTTTCAACTGAAAAATATTTATCCAAAATGTTTCCCAGTTGTATGAAAAAGGAATCAATCTCTCATTATTGGTGAATTTTATTTAGTTTTCAAATCTCTTTTTATCCCTCATCCATCGCATGTGTGACTTCTTCTTTCTTCCAACCTATTTTTGCCAGAATTACATCAACTACATCACTGAGCATATAGTATAACACTGGTACGACAATTAGAGTTAAAGCTGTAGAGAAAAGAAGTCCAAAAATTACTGCTACCCCCATATTACTCCACCATTGTGAACTCTCTACTCCAAATTGGACGAATTTACTAAAATCTCCCTTAAGCAAACCTATAAAATCAATGTTAATCCCAGCAGTAAGGGGAATTAAACCAAGAATTGTAGTAACAGCCGTTAAAATTACTGGTCGAAGTCTTACTTTTCCACCCTGAATAATTGCATCTATCTTCTCCATTCCCTTCTGTCTTAATTGTTGTATATAATCAATTAAGACGATGGCATTATTTACTACTACTCCTGCCAAGGAGATGATACCGATACCTGTCATGATGATACCGAATGGTTTGAATGTTATAAGTAGGCCAAAGAAGACACCAAAGAAAGAGAGTAGAACTGATATCATAATAACAAAGGGGAGAGTGATGGAATTAAATTCAGTTACTAAAACAAAGAAGATGAGAAGTAGAGCTATCATAAAAGCCCGACCTAAGAAATCAGAAGCTGCCTGTTGTTCTGTGTTTTGTCCGGCATAGATCAGAGAATATTCTTCGGGTAACGAAAGACCTTTCAATCTCTCTTTTACATCAGCCAAAACTTCAGCTGAGCTTCTTCCGAATGCATCGGCTGTGATAGTGATAACCCTATCACCGTCTACATGGTTTATATTACTTAAACCCGCAGAAAACTCCACCGTGGCAAAATTAGCTAACGGGATATGGGTTCCCTCGTGAAAAATAGTTAGATTTAAGAGATCAGTGTAGCTTTTTCGAAAATCCTGACTGAAACGAACGGTTATATCATATTCGTCCTGGCCAATTCGATATTGGGAAGCTTCGGTACCATTTATGGCGGTGCGGATAGTACTTGCAATTTGGGCTGTATTTAAACCAAGTAGAGCAGCTTTTTCGCGGTCAATGCGTATACGAAGTTCTGGTTTTCCCTTTTCGAAATTATCTCGTAATTCGGTAAGACCATTTATATTCCTGATTTTTTTCTGAATTTCTTCAGAGAGCTGTTCTAAGATTCTAAAATCTTCTCCTTTTATTTGAATTTCAACTGCATTACCGGTTGGAGGGCCTTCTTGGGGCTTTGTTACATCAATTCTGGCACCTGGAATACCTGTTAATGTATCTTGCACTTCTTCTAGTGTTTTAAATGAATTTTGTCCTCGTTCGTGTCGTTCGGTAAAATCAATTGTTACCTGAGACTTATGAGGTGTTCCGGCATCACCACCAAAACTAAAAGCGTCGCTGACATTACCAACCTCAGTCACAAAATGTTCCATATCCGGTGTATTTTTAATTCTATCTTCAATTATTTTTACAATGTGATCTGATGTCTCCAATCGGGTACCTATGGGTGCCTCCACTTTTATCCAAGCCTGAGTAGGCTCTAAATCAGGAAAAAATTCAACACCATGGTTAAATATACCATAGATAATAAACATAATAAAATAACCACCCACAGCCATTCCAACCGTTTTCCATTTATTTTTAAGTGCCCAATTTAAAGTTGATTCGTAATGAACAATTAGCCATTTCAATAATTTATCTCCCAATAAATGCTCCGCTTTCTTCTCTTTTTTCATAAAGGAGGAAGTAATCACTGGATTAAAAACAAATGCAACAAATAAGGAAGAAGAGAGTGTAATAATCAAAGTAATCGGTAGATATCTCATAAATTCTCCTACGACACCTGGCCACAGGATAAGTGGACTAAAGGCAAATAGGGTGGTGAGAGTTGAGGTGAATACTGCGGTGCTAACCTCGCCACTTGCTTCTTTGGCTGCCTGGAGAAGCGGTTTCCCCTCATGATGGTGGCGATAAATATTTTCTATGATAACAATGGCGTTGTCAACCAGCATTCCCAATGCCAGAATTAAGCTGAAAAGGACAATCATGTTGAGGGTATATCCCAGCATACTAATTACAACAAATGAAAGCAGCATTGAGATAGGAATAGCAATTCCGACAAGAAGTCCATTACGGGCGCCCATGAAGAAATACAAAACACCCATAACGAGTAATAGACCGGCAATAATGTTGTTTTCCAGATCATTAACGGTAGAACGAATATCTTTAGATTGATCTGCAAGAATAACATAGGTGGTTTTGGCAGGCAGCTTTTTCTCATAATTTTTTAGAATACTCTTCACTTCCTCTGCAATCCGAATAATATTTTCTCCGCTTCTTTTTTGGATGGATAAAGTAACGCTGGCTCGATGGTCCAATCGAGAATAACTCTCCTGATCCTTATAACCAAATTCGACATCTGCTAGATCGTGGATATAGATGGGAAATCCGTTAATAGTCTTCACTACAACATCTTTCAACTCATCGATTGAGGTAAATTCACCGGGAATTCGTACAGTATACTTTAAATTGCCACTCTCTACAGAGCCCCCAGGGATAGTTGTATTCTCACTTTGAATGGAAGCAATTACATCATTCACACCCAGATTATAATACTGTAAACGTGCTGGATTCAGGTTGACTTTTACTTCTCGTTCGAGTCCTCCTGAGATCTTAACATCCAGAACTCCATTAATCTGTTTAAATTTATCCTCTAAATCTTCCGCGATCTTTTTCAATCTTACCAGAGACTGTTCACCAACGATGCTGACCAACATGATGGGAATATTTTCAAAGTTGATTTCCTGGATAAATGGTTCTTCAACATCTGCTGGTAAATCAGGTTTGGCCTGGTCAACCTTCTCTCTAACTTTTCGTACTGCTTCATCGATATCCATATCTGTTTCAAATTCTACTGTTAGAGTAGTAAATCCTTCGACACTGCTGGATACCATCTTTTTTATTTTTGTAATTTCTTTCAACTTGTTTTCAATGGGTTGTGCAACCAGTGTCTCCATATCACTCGGGGCAACCCCGATATATGGGACTGAAACAATCACTACTGGTTGTTTAATCTGTGGGAAAGATTCCACTGGAAGGTTTACATAAGATGTGAAGCCTGCAATTACGACAATGAATAATAAAACAAAAACGCTGGTCTTATGATCAAGAAACCAATTTATAAACTTCATATTTATTCCTCAAATAATAATCAAGGGTCTTAAGTTGTAATATTAGCGGTATCTTTAATTTGAATTTTGAATTGAGATTTGATCCCCCTCTGTGATCTCCTGTTGTCCCACCACAATCAACTCCTGATCGGGAGATAGTCCATCTACCAGTACACTATCTTCATAAATAGCCATCAGTGTTAAGGGTATCTTTTTTGCATGACTGTTTTCAGTTGCAATAAACACATATCGGCCTGTTTCTGACTCAACCACTGCATCCAGAGGAATGACAATTTGATTCTCGTAAGATCTTCTCAATAACTTAACATTTGCGACCATCTGGGGAACCAGTTTCCGTTCTGGATTAGGAATATCTATCTCCACTTGAAAGGTCCTGCTCATTTCATCAATACTTCGAATGATAAATGAGACTTTACTTTCTAATTTTAGGTCGGGTAAAGCGTCGAATGATATTTCCACTGGGGTTCCAATTTGAATATCATCCAGAAATCTTTCAGCCACACCAGTTGTAATTTTCATGTGGGCATTATCGATAAAATCGAAAACGGGGCTCATTGGCATGGCAAAAGCGCCCAAATCGATCATCCGATCATTCACATAGCCATTCAAAGGAGCCACTAAATAGAGTTTGGAATGTCTCGCTTTATTCAGTTCATAGGCGGCCTGTGCCCGCTCTAACCCATATTTTGCTGCTAAATATTCATTTTCTGATATGGCTCTTTTCTCATAGAGTACTTTTTTGCTACCGAAATCGAGTTCTGCAGTGTTCAGGGCAGCTTTGGCTTCATTATAACTGGCTTCAAGAACTTTATTTTCTATAATAGCCAGAGTATCGCCGGCTCTAACAAAACTGCCCTTATCTTTAATAATCCGCCGCAATGTTCCGACTTCTTCCGCAATTACTTTAATACGGTTTCGGGCTTCTACTGTTCCGGTTACCTGCAGGTACTCAGCAAAGGGTCTGGGTTGTAAAATCATAGTTTTCACTGCTATACCATTAGTCTCATTTGTCTGGTCAATGGCATTACCATCACTTGAACAATTTAGAGATAATAAAAACATGACTGTTGTAAGCAGGAAGAACAAAAACTTTTTCATAAGTCCTCCAAAAAGATTATTTTATTTTTTTTCGTTTTCCATTTCATAATCCAGCTTCATTGACTGTTCCGTTGGCACGGTGCCAATCAAAATATGCATCCAGATAATCATAAATAGCTGAATAAAATGTAACCTGAGCCCTGTCCAAATCCACCCGGCTTTCACGAAATTCCAACTGAGTTGCCAGCCCATTATTTACCCTGGTTTCTGCAATATCAAATGCTCGGCTAGCCGACTCAATACTTTTTTGTGCTGCTCCAATGCGCTCACGTGCTTCGACCATTCTGAGATAAATGTTTTGCAGTTCAATACGAATCTCATCAATCGCTTTGGCTATTCTTGTTTTGACTCTTGATACATCTACTCTCGCTTTCTGAACCTGCGCATTGGTATAAAATCCGTTAAAAATAGGTATATCAAAACTTAACAATCCAACAATATTATCATTTTTATTCTCAAGTATCCATTGGTTTGAATTGGCACTGTAAATATATGTTATGTTTGCCGAAAGAGTTGGGTAGTAATTTGATTTTTCAATGGAAACTCTTTTCTGCTGCAGTTTTTCTTCCCAAATCAGCGCGTTATAATCCGGTCTATTCTTAAAAGCGAGGGTATAATTAATAGAATCTGGAAAGGACGGGAAAGTATCCAACCCTCCGATAAGGGAAATCTCTTCACGGAGGGGAATATCAACTAATGCTTTCAGATTATTAATGGCCACTTCATAGTTTTTTCTGGCTTGCATGGTTAAAGGAATGGCATTTTGCCAGCGTGTCTCTGCCTGTAGTAAATCAAATTCAGAAACAGCACCACCTTCAAATTTGATTTTAATGTTTTCATAATTTTCTTTAGCACTATTTTCCGACTCAATAGCCACTTCCCAGACCTTCTGGAATAAAATAGCCTGGTAAAAGGCTTTCTTGACCACTGTCAATATGGTTTGAAATGAATAATCGTATTGGTAATTTGAGTAGGTAGTAAAATAATTTGCTGCTTTGATGGCATTTCCGACTCTACCAAATGCATAAAGCGTTTGATCCAGGCTGGCCCGGATTTGATACTGATTATTAAATGAGGCTGTGAAACTTTGCGTTTGCTCATTTCCAGCCGAGTCTGTTACCGTAAAGAAAAAAATGTTCTGCAGAAAATTACGGTTATAAATAAACTGGGCATTAACCTTCGGTAAGACCAGAGATATGGCTTCATCTTTTTGAGCATCTGCATATTTCAAATTTGATTGTGCCAGTTTGATATCTTTATTGTTTTTTTTCGCCAGATCTAGTACGGACATGAGCGTGTATTCTTTGGAATAAGAAAAATTAATCAGGAATCCAACTAGAATTAGTAAATGAATCACTATTTTAGACATTTTGTCTCCTCCTTAATCCATTTAGAATAATATGTATGGTGGTTTCGATGATATTATCCCTGTCTTTTTCAGGAACCCGTCTCATCCAGTCTAAATTTAAAAATTCAGTCATGATGGTGAGAGTGGAAAGAGTATCGTCTTCGTCTTCAAAGTATAGCAAACCCTGCTCTTTGCCTTCCTTTAAAAGCGGTTTTAGTTTTTCCCGAAAGAGGGAATTTATTCTTTCAGAAATCGGACGCCCATGGGGATAATGTTCATATAGAAATTGCGGGAGATGTGATAATTTTACACAATAAGCTTTCAGATCCTGGTGAATCGTACGGAGAAAGAAAGTTATTTTTTCATCTGCCGGCAGATCAGCTGGAATTTTCTTAATCACTTTGTTCATGAATTGAGTTGCTTCGTCGATGACGATCTCATTAAAAATGGATTCTTTATTCGGATAATAATAGTATAGAGTTGGTTTGGCCAGATGGCTCTCATGTGCAATATCGTCCATGGAAGTTTTAGCAAAACCAAACTGAAAGAATAAAGATTTCGCTGCATTTTTAATTGACTCTTTTTTTGCAACAGTACTTGTCTCCATAAAACCTCATTTATTTATAAATTCGACTAATTTCATAAATGGTCGAAAATATGAAAATAGTTGGACGAAATTACAATTAAAAAGTTACAAAAAATTTTCAATACCACCGCATCTTGGTTATATTCATATATATCTAATTAGCCTTTCATGAGAAAGAGAACATCCAAATGAGACACATGAAATTGAACTGGGGCTTCTGGATTGGTATAGTTTGTTTTATTTTGGTCCTGCTTATTCCCACTTTTTCTGAATTCACTGTCATTAAAAAAAATATGCTAGCGATTACAGTTCTTATGGCAATCTGGTGGATGAGTGAAGCTTTACCTCTGGGAATTACAGCACTTTTGCCTCTCGGACTATATCCCTTATTGAGAATCATGAAGACCAGCGAAGTATCAACTAATTATACCCATCATCTGATCTTTCTTTTTCTTGGTGGTTTTCTAATTGCTTCGGCCATTCAAAAATGGGGACTCCACCGACGATTTGCTCTGTTTACCATCGCTTTTCTGGGTACTAATCCTCGAAAGGTTATCCTCGGATTTATGCTCTCGACCGCACTTTTATCAATGTGGATCAGTAATACCGCTACAGCACTTATGATGCTTCCTATTGCTTTGGCCGTTATCCATCAATTACATTCAGAAAATAGCACACATCAGCCGCCTCAGAATACCTTTGCGATCGTACTTTTATTGGGAATTGCTTATAGTGCCAGTATCGGGGGCATGGCTACTTTAATAGGAACACCACCCAATATTATTTTCAGTGGTATTTTTACTCAATATTTTCCCCATCTTCCTGAATTCTACTTTCTCAAGTGGATGATATATATCTTACCGCTTTCAACGATCATTTTCCTGGTGATCTACTTCTATTTAGCATTTTTTTATTTTAAGAAAAAATATTTTCAATCCTTTCCAGGCATTGATGATCTTCAAAATGAATATGATGCCTTAGGGCCTATTACCATACCTCAAAGAAGGGTCATGGTAGTATTTATCTTGACTGCTATTTTATGGATTTTTCGCACCAGGATAAATCTAGGATTATTTTCAATACCTTCCTGGACTAGTATTTTCGGATTAGAAGATATCATACAGGATAGTACGATCGCTATCGGTATGGCTATTTTTTTATTTATTATCTCTGCAGGTAAATCACAGTCTGAGGAGAAATTATTAGAATTAAAAAATTTGTTGGAGATTCCCTGGGATATCCTTCTTCTATTCGGTGGAGGATTTGCCTTGGCAGCAGGGATTCAAAAAAGCGGTCTGGCATTTTATTTAGGAGAACAACTTCTATTTTTAGGGAATTTACCACTTGGGATAATGTTGTATTTAGTTTCTCTTTCTGTGGCCCTTTTTACAGAAATTACTTCGAACACTGCTGTTGCTACAACACTGCTTCCCATATTTGCTTCACTCTCAAAAAGTCTTCAAATAAATCCACTCATCCTGATGTTGCCTATAACAATTGCCAGTTCTTGTGCATTTATGCTTCCTGTCGCTACACCACCGAATGCTATTGTTTTCGGATCAAGATTAATCCCCATAAAAAAAATGACTCGGATTGGTTTTGTTTTAAATATTTTGGTTGCTTTGATAATTAGTGTTTACTTCTACACTATATTTCAAATCATCGGAATTTATTAAAATAGTTACCTATTGCTAGAATATTTAATCAGTGGATATAAGTTTCTACTAATCAGTTTAAAATTTCCTCTCAATTAATTATTCAAAATCATTTATATAAAGAATACCAAATAAATCATATTTTTTTTGCTATTCTTAATACCTATAAAGACTTATTAATACTAAGAAAAATTGAATAATATATTGGGCATAAAATAATTCAAATAAAGGTATTGTGGATTATGAAGTCAGATTTGAATGGCTTTTTGTACTAAAAGTCTGAAATTGGTGGGATTCACAGGCTTGGGCAGAATAAAATCAATATTTTTTTTCTTGAGAAGCTGAGTAAGATACTTGTTCAATTTACCTGATATAACCATAACAGGGAGTTGATTATTTATTTTTTTCAACTTAGAAATTAATTCAATACCGTCCATCTTTGGCATAATAATGTCTGTAATGAGTAAATCAAATTTTTGTTGAAGCAGCTTTTGCAGCGCCTCCTCACCATTATAAACCGTTATGGTTTGATATCCATCTATCGTCAGCATAATATCAACACTTCTGCTGAGTGTTTTATCATCTTCAACAAGTAAAATTCTTTTCATGATTTTATCAAATATTTATAGAACTACATTGCAAATTTTTTGCCAAATATGAAAGTTACCTATTTCAGGTATTATATGGGATTAAAGGAAATAATACTTTGATCATGTTAGGGGATGTGTGAAGTTATTTTACAACTTTTTATTGTTGATGTGATAATCTTCCAGCTTGTTATACAAAGATCTTCTGGTAATACCCAGTATTTCTGCTGCTTTTAATTTATTACCCTTCACTGCGTTCAAAGTTTCAATGATCATGGTTTTTTCGACTTCTGAGAGGGACGTCCCGGCCCGGAAGCTGATTATCTCTGATCCGATTTTATTTTTGGTTAATTCGGGTGGTAAATGTTTTTCCTCGATCTCATCATTGGTAGCAAGCACTGCCCGGAGCAATACATTACGAAGCTCTCTGATATTTCCGGGCCAACTGTACTGTTTCAATGTCTGCAGCGCTGCTGGGGTGATATCTTTGATATCCTTGTTTAATTCCTTGTTAAAGAGCATACGGAAATACTTTATGAGATATGGTATATCCTGTTTCCTTTTACGAAGTGGTGGTAGTTCAATATTGATTACATTCAAGCGATAATATAAATCTTCCCGAAATCTTTGCTGTTTGATTAGTTCCTGCAGATCTTCATTACTCGCACAGATGATTCTAACATTCACATTAATCGGCTTGGTACTACCTACCCGCTCAATAACACTCGTTTCAAGGACCCTTAGGAGTGAGATCTGTACGGGCATATCCATAGTACTGATTTCATCAAGAAAAAGAGAACCATTATGAGCTTCCTCGAATTTTCCTTTTTTATCGGAAATTGCACCTGTATATGCGCCTTTTAGATGTCCGAATAATTCACTGGCAATCAAATCTTTGGGGATACCGCCGGTGTTAACCGCCACAAAAGTCCCATCCGTGCGGGGTGATAGGTCATGAATAGCTCGGGCCACCAGTTCTTTTCCTGTCCCGCTCTCTCCCAGTATCAACACAGGTAAATCAGTAGGTGCTACTTCTCTTATTTTTCGATAGACCTCTTGCATCGGTTTGCTTGCGCCAACGAAATCATGAAAATGTCGCAATTTGGCAAGTACTTCATCACTGGATTTTGCGACTCTATGGTTATTGGAAATGGCAACTGTGTCTTCAACAATTTTCAATAACTTTTGTGGAATAACCGGCTTTGCAATATAATTAATAGCACCTGCCTGCATTGCTTCAACTGCATGCTCTATAGAACCATAACCAGTAATCATGATCACTTTCAGAGAAGGATATTGGTGGTTGATGGTTTTTAGAAAACGCATTCCGTCCACTTCTTGCATTTTGTAATCCGTTATTACTAGATCATAAATTTGGTCCTCTAATATCTGTAAGGCCTCTTTGCCATCAGCAGCCCCGTTAACTTCATAATCCTGTAACTCCAATAGATTTATTAGACCATCTCTCAGGTTATCATCATCATCAATAATCAAAATTCTGTTTTTACTCATTCTCTATATCCTTTAAAATTGTGAGGCCTTAGGTAATATGATGGTAAAGGTGCTCCCTTTTTCTATGTTCGATTCAACTATTATTCTTCCCTGTTGTCCCTCAATAATCTCTCTCGAAATTGTTAAACCAATTCCTCCACTATTTTCCTTTGTTGAATAAAATAGATCAAAGATATGCTTTTTTTGCTCATCTGTTATTCCACATCCAGTATCTTCAATAATAATATGAATCTTCTTATCTATCTGTTTTGTAACCAAACGCAATTCCCCACCAGTAGGCATTGCTTCTATCGAATTAATGATAATGTTTAAAATAACCTGTATTACCTGATTACGGTAAATATGAACGAAGGGCAAATTCTTCTCTAATTTAATATTTAATTTAATACTCTGTTCATAACACTGTTGTTTAATAAGTTCAAAGACTTCCAAAATAATGGTATTGATATCCTCATATTTCATCTCGTTTCCATTTGATCGCGCCAGACTAAAAAATTGATCGATAATTTTGATCACGCGCTCGAGTTCAGAATGAAGTATTTGAATGGATTTTTTAATTCTCTCTTTCTCGTTTTGATGAAAGGACAGATTTGTGACAGTATTGTCAAGAACTTCTATATGGATTGCTAGTGAACTTAACGGATTACGGATTTCATGGGCAATACTTGCTGCAATTTTGTTAATAACGTTATATTTGAGACTACGTTCTAAATTGATGTTTTCTAAATCATTAGATAGCTTATTTTCAAATGAAATAACCAGATTCTGCCCATTTCCGTTTTGATATATCGGATGAATGTTGAGGTTTATATCAAGAATGTTCCCATCCAGTAAATGGATTTTGGCAGGAAAATTTGTTGGTAATTGAGCAGGGTGCAGGTATTGAGCCAATACGTTCCTAAATTTTAAATTTTTTCTAAGGAGCTTTATTATTTCCCTCTTTATACTCTGGTTTGATTTCAGGGATAAAAGAGACAAAAGCTCATCGTTATAGGCAACAGGTTGTAGCTTTTTATCAACTATTAAGAGAGCTTTATTATTCAGCATTTCTTGAAAAAGCGCAATAATTTTTTTAGTTATTAACGGTGCTGTATTTTGTATAAATAAATTTCATTCAGTATATTCTCTATTACACATAACAAAGAGAAGTACATTATTTTTATCGGAAACAGGTATTATTTACTTTAATAGATATTCCGTTAAAAATGTCCTTTTTGAGATATGCTGAACAATTATAGGAAAAATAAGTTGAATTCTAAGAGAACGAAGCAAGAAAACCGAAATTATTATTCCTTGATAAATTGATATAATCGATTTAGTTAGTAATAACAACTTGATTTTTCTGATTTATAAGAGTACTTTTAAGTTTGCATAATGAGGTAAAAATGGTTGTTTTAAATAAATATAAAAAAATTCAAGATCAACTAAACATTATAGGTAAATCCGAGAAAATTAGAGAGATAATAGAGTTAATTATGTCGGTGGCCCCAACCAATATATCTGTTATGATCACCGGTGAGAGTGGTTCGGGGAAGGAAATTATTGCAAAAGCCATTCACCATCTAAGCAACAGGAATAACAAACAGATGATTTCAGTAAATTGTGGTGCAATTCCCGAAGGCCTTTTAGAGAGTGAATTGTTCGGTCATGAGAAGGGTGCTTTTACTGGAGCAATAGCTACCAAGAAGGGATATTTTGAATTGGCAGATGGTGGAACGATTTTTCTAGATGAAATCGGTGAAACTCCTCTACAAACCCAGGTAAAATTGTTGCGGGTATTAGAGAGTGGCGAATTTATGAGAGTGGGAAGCGGTGAGTTGCGGAAGGTAGACGTACGTATTATCGCTGCTACCAACCGGGATCTTTCTAACATGGTCAAATCAAAGCAATTTAGAAAAGACCTCTATTACCGTTTAAAAGCTATTACTATTCTTGTACCACCATTGCGCCAGAGAAGGGAAGATATTCCCCTCTTAGTTAGTCATTTTATTGAGGAAACAGGAAGTGTCAATCACATCGAATTTGAGGGATTTTCGGATGAAGCATTGAGAATAATTGAAAATTATAATTGGCCTGGAAATGTACGGGAGTTAAAGAATTTCATTGAATCTGTAGTCGTTTTATCAAAAGGTAAACTCATTACACCTGAATTGGTAAAAGAACATTTGGGTGAATATGAAGACGTTTCAGAGATGTCAAGTTCCCTGCCCATTCCGGTACATACCACAGTTGAGCAAACAGAAAGGGAACTAATTTACAAAGCGTTACTTTCTCTCGGGGTGGAGATAAGAGATATGAAAGAGATTCTGCTAAATATGAACAGGAACATTAATCATCAAGTAATGAATGAGGATGTCGAAGATGTTCTTTATCAGGAGGAGGTTCAACCTATAGATGAGATGGAAAAACAGATGATCAAGAAAGCGTTGCAGAAATATCAAGGAAACAAGAGAAAAGCAGCACAAGCACTGGAGATAAGCGAAAGAACCCTTTATCGGAAACTAAAAGAGTATCATATTGAATAAATTATTCATGCTTTTGGTAGGGTTGTGTATGATCTCATGTGCGAAGTACTCCTTCCGAGGGGCTTTGCCATCTTATTTAAAATCAATATATATCCAGGATTTTGAAGATCGCACAAACTACCCGGGAGTAAGAGAAGAATTTATGCAAAAACTAACTACTGCTTTTATTAGTGATAATTCTTTGCAGGTTATTGAAGATGAAAAATCAGCGAGTTTAATTTTAAAGGGAACTATTGTCTCTATTCAACGTCGTCCTGCAAGCATTACCCCTGAAGAGCAGGTTCAGGAATATCAAATGGTGATGACAGTTCAAGCAGAATGTGGTAATACTGAAACCCAGAAACCGCTTTGGTCTGGAAACCTTTCTAGGTATGGCATTATTGCGGGAGATGCCATGAGGACCGAAATTGATGAAGCAAATTCTGTAGCTATTGATCAAATTGTCGAAGATATAATATCGAAAACAATTGGTGCGTGGTAATATATATTAAAAGTAAGTGAGGATTTAAATGAGCGATTTTTTTTCAACAGAGAATTTAAAAAATGTCCATCAGAATAATCCGGATTCCCTTTTATTTGCCCATTTGGCGGCTCGATACATTGAGGAAAATGAATTTCAAAAGGCAATTGATCTATGTAATAAAGGCTTAAATAAACATCCCAATTACGCCTTTGGTCACTTTATTCTCGGATTAGCCCACTATCATATAAAGAATTATACAGATGCAAAAAAAGAGCTGGAAATAGCCTTGGCATACGATCCAACCAGTCCTAAAGCGTGGGAGGTGTTATCCACCATAAATGAAATTTTAAATCTGAGTGATGATGCGACAGAGAGTAATCTGAATTCCTATCTCATTGATTATTTTAACAAAGATGCCTCACCAAACTTTCTACCGGCTGAGGAAACACCCCTTCCTGAAATCCAGGATTACGTGAAACCATCAGAGATCCAAGAATCTGATAAAACTAAAGAGTTATCATCTGAAGTCAGTGAAGAAGAGATTGATAGTATTATAAAAAACGCTATGTCAGGAGATGATAATGAATTTGATTTTGAGCAGACTTTAAATGAAGTCTTTAATGAGCGTGATACAGAAGAGAATCATGAAGGAGTAAGTGAAGTCAAAGAAAGTCCTGAACAAACTAAAGAATCTGAAGAAAGCCTGACGGAGCAAAAATCAGAAAAATCGAAAGACCTTGAAAAAGAGAGTATGGTTACTGCTGATGAATTTTCAAGTGCCCTCGAATCATTTTTTTCAAAGTATGAGGAAAAAGATGATGGCAATAAGCCTGCCGAAGTGGAACTGGTCGATTCTCTTTCAGAAACTGAAGAAACTACACCCGCGGATATTCCATCTGAAGATGTGACAATGCCCGATGAAGAAACTACGGACTCAACAATTGAAGTCATACCAGATAAGGAAAAGTCTCAGGAAGAAACTCAAGAAGAAATAAAAAAATTTCCATCTGGTACTGATATTACTTTTGATGAGCAACAAGAGAACCTGATTGACTTCAGCTCGGTGGTATCGGATATTATTAAAGAATCTGAGGAACCTGGTATGCAAGAGATGAAGGAGGCAAATGAAGAAGAAGCGGAAATATCTCCCGGGGATTATCCTACTGGTTCTGAAAAGGATATCGACATTCCAACCGAAACTGATTTTACTTCGCCTGAAATGATGCCAGATGAAGATCAGGTGGAGTCAGATCAATCTTCCCTGATAGATATAGATTTAAGTCATTCTGAAGAAATGGGGTCAAGAAAGAAACCACCGATACTTTCACCTACATTGGGTGAAATATATATTGCGCAAGGCCGTTTTGAAGAAGCGATTGATGTATTTAAAGCATTACTGAAGAAAGAACCCCAAAATACTAGATATAAAAGAAAATTAGAAGATGTGAAAAAAATCCTCACAAAAAAAAAATCCGGTAGTTAATTTTTTGATGATATTGATACTTAGTCTTCATATTCTATTTTAAATCGGTTAATGGCAGTTTTGGATATCTCAAAGTACTATTTTTATAAGAAAACTAAAATAAGGGGCTATTGCCCCTTATTTTTTAAAAATATTTACTTATATATCTTATTTTGCATTGCTGGAGTATTTTATCATTTTTCAATCGAAGCCGCCCAAATTATTATAAAAATCAGATCTGAAGTCACACTTTATAAAAATTCTGAAAATACTCTGTTAACCAATGATCACTCTCTCAATCAGATTTTCAATAATTATGATGTTTCAAAAATTGAAACTGTATTTCGTCCTGAAATACAAGGACGACATCCTGAATTTAAGCAGATTTTAAAAATCTATGTTGAACAAGATCAGTTATCAGAAGTGCTGAATTCTCTTAAAATGGAATCCAAAATTGAATGGGCTGAACCGAATCATGTTTTTAAGTTACATGAATTTCCAAATGATTCGCTTTATTCAAATCAATGGGCATTGAGACATATAGAAGTTCCACAGGCGTGGGAAATTGAGAAAGGTAATCCGCAAATTATCGTGGGTGTGATTGATACTGGTATTGATTACTTTCACCAGGATTTGGTTGATCAACTGTGGATTAACACTCCAGAAGATATAAATGACAACGGAAGATTTGATCCGGGGGATTTAAATTTTTTGGATGATGATCAAAATGGTTACATTGATGATGTTATTGGCTGGGATTTTACCGATGCTCCTGCTTTTCCGGATAATGGTGATTATCTACAGCCGGATAATGATCCGATGGATGAATATCCTGGAGGGCATGGGACACCCGTTGCCGGAATTATTGGAGCTGCTACTAATAACAAGCAGGGTATCGCTGGAATCGCCCCAAACATTAGATTGATGGTACTCAGAGCTGGAACAGCCGCTGGTTTCCTGGAGGAAGACGATGTGGCTGAGGCAATCCTATATGCATTGGACAATGGTTGTCGAATCGTCAACATGAGTTTCGGAGATGCTGCTTTTTCTCATCTCATCAAAGATGCGGTTGAATATGCGGTAAAGCAGGGTATTTTAGTTGTTGTTTCAGCAGGAAATTCAGGAAATGATATTTTACAATACCCGGCAGCATATGATGAAACTATTGCAGTGGGTGCCAGTGATGTTAATAAAAATATTGCCCCTTTTTCAAGCTATGGATCCAAATTAAATATCGTAGCCCCTGGTCAGGATATTCTATCAACTTCTACCTCAAATACCTATGGGACCTATAGTGGGACCTCTTTTTCTGCACCTATGGTTAGCGGTGTTCTGGCATTAATGTGGTCAAAAAATCCAGAAGCTAGCTCTCATTTAATTAAATCACACCTTTTGGTCGGTTGTACAGATCTGGGAACAGAAGGTTGGGATAATTTATTTGGACACGGTATGGTTAATGCTTATGAAAGTCTTATGCAGAAAGAACATATCGTCGCAGCTATTACGAATCCACCAACTCTAAGTGGTACCGAATATGATAGCGTTGTTATCACCGGTACAGCAGCTGGCTCAGAAATGCGGTCTTATACACTATCCTATGGAATTGGAAAAAATCCAATTCAGGTGATACCATTCTATGAGGGTTATGTCAAGATAATTGACGATACTTTGGGATTTTGGAAAACTGCTGCACTTGAAGATACTATTTATACAATTGATTTAAAAGTAGCAGATTGGAATTTGAATTCTCAAACCGATCGAGTTATCATCCACCTCGATCGTACAGTTCCGCATATTAAAGAATTTAATGTCTCGCAAATGGTATTGGATAATTACAATGGTTATTTTATTGAGATGGTAACAGATGACTGGACAATCGCAAAATTAAATTATCGGAAATTAGGTAATCCCTTTTTTCAAGGTTCTTTATTATCAGGATATTTTGGCACGAATCACTATTTTTTGATGACTGAAAAAGAACAAACGCAATCGATAGAATATTATATTGAGCTTAAAAATACGGCAAATCTGGTTACTATTGATAATAATAATGATCAATATTTCCAACTGGATATGAATTTCCCGGGAGAAATGTCTCAGAATTTCATTAAGCAACGCGAATCGACAGGTATTGGTTATTTATTGGATAGAGTGTGTGATTTTAACAATGATGGCCTGCTTGATGTTATTGGCAATCTCAAATTAGCAGATTATCCAGAGTCGAGAATCAGCAGTATCAATTTTACGAGTGATTCATTTCATATTCGACAAGGACCTGTTCCGGCCTTTGGAAGAGATATTCTGGATATTGATGGAGATGACCGGCCTGAATTACTGGCAGGTTATGGAGGGACTTCCTATATTTTCAAGGGTACTAGTCTACCTGAGTTTTTAGATGAACCAATTGAATCTCCCGAAAAGGATTTCTGGGCAGCACGTTTATATGATTTTGAAAAGGATGGTACGATAGAGATTCTGGCAATTCATCAAAATCAATGGCATCTCTATCAGTTGGAAAATCTCGATCACTTCCAGGTAAGACAGTTACAAACCCTTGTAAATCCAAGTGATGGATCAAATACATATGGTGTACCCTATGCCGAAATATCTGATTTGAATGATGATGGTAAGTTGAATATCATCATTGGTGATTATGAGGGAGATATAATTATCTATGAAAGGCAAACGGATGGACAGATAATTCCGGTTAGTCATAAAAGACTGAGCGGGGAAGATGCTACACATCGTTTTGGGGTCGGTGATTTCGATGGTGATGGTCTTCATGAAATAACCATAACCACTCAAAAAATAGCTGAGTATATGGGTGAATCCTCTCAAGGGAAACAGTATTGGATTGTTAATATATTTAAGCTCAATGAAACAAATGAAATAGAGCTATTGTGGGAGAAGTATTTTTATGATATCGTAAATGAAAAGGGCACATATAGTGGTATATCAGTAGCAGATTATGATGGTGATGGCAAAGATGAATTTTTTTTCAGCCCCTATCCGAGATTATACTATTTGCAATTTGATAATGATCAATTTAAAATAGATTGGTACACAACTGGGGTGAATAGTAACGTAGTTCCGTTAATTGAGAAGGATCGGATATTATTTTCCGGAGATGATCATCTTATGGTATGGACACGCGAATTAGAATCTACACGACCGTTACCTCCCAGTCAATTCTGGGTAGAATCAGCCGATTCTACCAGTATAAAAATGGCCTGGTCACCCATTCCGAATGCCTACTTATATTTAATAAATCGGGTGAATATACTGACTAATATCCATACTATTTTCAAATCTCAGCAAAATATCTATATTGATACCTTGGTGCAGGAGGATCAGATATATCGCTATTCTGTTCAAACAATTGACAGCTCTTTCCAGGTACCCGAAAGTTCTGAAAGTTTTCCTATTGAAGTAAAAGCGGTAAATCCACCTAGCTTTGATTCCTGGCAAGTCAGTGGAACTGACCAGATTATTTTGCAGTTCTCCAAAAACTTGGGACATGATTCCTATCAAGTAGATAAATTTTACATTTTACCTGATTCGATAAAACCATTGAGCGTTATACGTGGAAGGGATGCTACCCAGGTTTTATTAAGCTTTCTGAATGATATAATTCCCGGATCCCATGAATTACTGCTCATCCATTTGTATAATCAATATAATGTGCCATTTTATCAAGATACCTTCAGAGTTTCATTTAACGTATCATATCACCAGGAGCAACCATATCTAGAACATGTTGAAATGCTTTCCAAGGAACTTTTATTACTGACTTTTAACCATCCAATGGAGAGGACCTCGGTTGAGAATATTCACAATTACCATCTCGCACCAGATGATCATATTATTAAGGCAGCACTTGATTCCTTGAATCAGACTGTTGTCCGGTTGTATTTAACAGGACAAAATCGGATGGGTAGTTTAGGTGTGGATTACTACCTGGAATTTTCTGAACTTCGAGATATTTGGGGACAGTCAGTAATGGATGATTTAGGAAATAGACATTTAATCAAAATATTAGTTAATAATCTTGACAATATAAGAGTTTATCCAAATCCTTTAAAACCGGATTTCCCGGAAACTAAAGTTATGTTTGGAAATCTTCCTTTTGGCTCAGAAATTTTCATTTATACAATAAATGGTAAAAATGTGGTCAAATTAGCGAATGAGGGATATTCCGGTGGCATTTGGTGGGATTTAAGAAATGAATATAATGATAGTGTGCAAAATGGTATTTATATCTATGTTGCGGTTTATAAGGATCAAAAAAAGAGTGGTAAATTTGTTATCATGAGATAGGTGAGAGAGATTGAAATGTATAAAAATATGGCAATTATTGCTGTTACCGGTGGGATGGGATGTGGGCAATCTACGGTATGTGAATTTTTGTCTCGGATGGGTGTTAAAGTGATCGATGCCGATTTGGTTGCCAGAAAAGAGATCGAACGAAATGAGGAATTAAAAAAAGAATTAAAACAGGCTTTTGGCAGAAAAATTTTTTATCGAAATGCTAAATTAAATCGAAAACTTTTAGCGAAAATAGCTTTTTCAGATGAGGCAAAAACCTCACGCTTAAACCGCATTGTCCATCCCTGGATGGTAGCGAAGGTAATTGATTTAATAGAACAGATCCGTGATACCAGAAGTTATTCATTAGTTGCTGTTGATGCGGCATTAATCTATGAACTCAATCTGGAAAAGATGTTTGATGCAGTGATTGTCGTATCATCTAAAATGGAAAATCGCCTGGAGCGAATCCGAAAACGTGATAAGTTATCAAACAAAGAAATACGAGAGCGAATTAATAAACAGATACCGCTGGAGGATAAATCTCAATGGGCCGATTTTGTCATAGAGAACAATGGAGATTTAAATTCTTTAGAGAATTATACTAAACATACTTATTCTAAATTGCAAAATTTCCTCAAACGAAAAAGAAATTAATTTTTTTACAAAGTAATCGTCTTTTCAAAAAGTTTTCTTCCCTGAAGGTAAGACGAAACAAACCTTATTTTGGAAGCACATCTTCAACCTACCGAAATTGTGGTTATGATTTCGAATATTGAATAAAAAAAAGTCTGTTTGTAGTAATGGGATACGAGGTGTTAATAAACAGAGTATGATTTTATCATGTTAAAAGGGTTAATATTTATAAAATACTTTGCATATTATTATGATAGTATACGATATGTGAATATAATAATTATATATAATAAAATTCTATTTATTCTCTTGGTATTTTAAATTTTTTATTTATTGCCTATTTTTAAAACGAGCAAATATGGCTATGTTTTTGAATATTATTTTATATTCTTTGGTTTTATTTGAGAATATAATAAATTAATAATATCACAAAATGATCTAAATTAAGGATTATATGTTCTGTATATTTTTATTGAATCAATTTAAGGAGTAATTGCAGATTTATGATCAAATATGTAAAATGGTTTATTTATTATTAATAGAGGAAGGAACATAATTATGTTTGATAAAACATTTAATCCCTTTGATATGGCTCAGGCACAGTTTGATAAAGTGGCGAATATTCTGGATTTGGACAATGCAACGCGTGACTTACTCAGATATCCTATGAGAGAGTATCATTTTAATATTCCCATCCGAATGGATGATGGAAGTTTTAAAGTTTTCCGGGGATTCCGGGTACAGCATAATGATGCCCGAGGTCCAGGTAAAGGTGGCATTCGTTTTCATCCACAGGAGACCATTGATACCGTGCGTGCATTAGCAATGTGGATGACCTGGAAATGTGCGGTTATGGATATCCCGCTAGGAGGTAGCAAAGGTGGAGTAATATGTGATCCGCACAATTTAAGCATGTGGGAACAAGAGCAGTTATGCCGTGGTTGGGTGAGGCAGATTTCCAGGGATGTCGGACCAGTCAATGATGTACCAGCTCCAGATGTGATGACTCATGCACAACACATGCTTTGGATGCTGGATGAGTTTGAAAATTTACATAACGGTAAGTATCCTGGTTTCATCACCGGAAAACCAGTAGGAATGGGTGGTTCACTGGGCCGGAAGGAAGCTACTGGTTATGGTGTTATTTTCACAGTGAGAGAAGCTTTGAAAGAACTGGGTTTAAGACCGGAAAACACTCTTGTCAGTATGCAAGGTTTTGGGAATGTATCACAATATGCTTTAGAGTTATACACCATGTTAGGTGGAAAGGTAATCTGTGTGTCGAGTTGGGATCAAAAAGATCAAACATCCTACAGCTTCCGCAAGAAAGATGGAATTGATCTCAAGGAAATGCTTAACATTACTGATAAATTTGGTGAGATTGATAAGGTTAAAGCAAAAGAACTCGGTTATGAGGTCCTAGCAGGTGAAGCATGGTTGGAACAGGAAGTCGATATTTTAATTCCTGCAGCATTGGAAAATCAAATCACTTCTGATAATGTAGGTAAAATAAGTAAACGGGTGAAAATTGTAGCCGAAGGTGCCAACGGACCCACCACACCTGAGGCCGATAAAATATTGCATGAACGGGGGATATTAAATATCCCTGATTTTCTGGCCAATGCCGGTGGTGTCACTTGCAGCTATTTTGAACAGGTGCAAAGCAACATGAATTATTTCTGGGAAAAGGATGAGGTGCTCGGAAAACTTGATATTAAAATGACCACAGCCTACCGGGCAGTGAGTGAACTGGCAAAAAAGAGAAATCTTTATATGAGAGATGCCGCATATGTGATTTCGGTAAGCCGCGTAGCACAGTCGTGTAAGGATAGGGGATGGGTTTAACCAATAAAAAAATGGATTTTACCACTCATAGTCTATTATATTTAGAATAGACATATTTTGAGTGAAAAAAATGTGTTAATTTTAACAGATTAGCTCCCGTGTAAATATCAGCGCGGGAGTTTCTATTTGAAAAACGGTTGGTTTAAAAGAATCTATTTCATTAAAATGGCGGAATTTGCGAGAAAGTTTTTCGATGAAGAGGATATCTTCACCTTTATCGGACGTGGAAGCCCAGGGGGCAAAGCACAGGGTCTGATTCATATTCTTTCTATTATAAATACAAATTTCGATTTCAGTAAATTTAAAGAATTGTCGGTATGTATTCCCCGCATGACGGTTATTACTACTGATTTATTTGATGAGTTTATGAAACTCAATAATCTTTACGAAATTGCCTACTCGGACGAGTCAGATGAGATTATTGCTCATGCCTTTCAGAATACCTCACTTCCCCCCGTATTGGTTGGCGATCTATATGCCCTTATTGCCAAGGTAAAATCACCACTGGCAATTCGTTCTTCCAGTCTACTAGAAGATTCGTTGGAGGAGCCTTTTGCCGGTGTCTATGCCACCAAGATGATTTCCAATAACCAATTTGATACTGAAACACGTTTTCGCAAATTATTAGAAGCCATCAAGTTTGTCTATGCTTCTGCTTTTTTTCAGAATGCCAAGGATTATTTTCGGGCGATTAATAAAAATATCGCCCAGGAAAAAATGGCAATTATTATACAGGAAGTAGTGGGCAGTCGACATGATGATCGTTTTTATCCCGACATATCGGGAGTAGCCCGTTCTTATAATTACTACTCAACTGGTTATGCGCGTCCGGAAGATGGGATTGTCAGTCTTGCCTTAGGTTTGGGCCGAACAATTGTAGATGAAGGAATCTCCTGGGATTTCTCACCCTCCTATCCGAAAGCCAGCCCGCCTTTTAATAATATGAATGAACTACTAAATAATACCCAAAGAAATTTCTGGGCGGTAAATATGGGGCATATTCCGATATACGATCCAGTGAAAGAAACTGAATATCTGGTGCAATCTGACCTGAAGGTTGCAGAAGCAGACGGTACACTTCATTTACTGACTTCTACCTATGATCCCCAAGCAGATCTCCTCTATCCAGGTTTGGTACCCAATGGACCACGTGTCGTTAATTTTTCTCCCATTGTAAAAATGAATCGAATTCCTCTGGTAAGTCTGATCATTGATCTTTTAGAAATTTCTGAAAAATCCTATAAAACCGCTATTGAGATTGAATTCGCCATGGTACTTGAATCCAAAAGTGGTTTACCAGCGAGATTTGGTTTTCTGCAGGTCAGACCAATGTTGGTAACTCAGGAAAGGATTGATATTGATTTTTCAGAAATGAAAGGAGATAAAACCTTAGTGGCATCCAAGAATGTTTTAGGGAATGGTCTCTCGGAAGTAATTTATAATGTAGTCTATGTTAAACCTGATGCCTTCGAGGCTCAGGTAACAAAAGCCATCGCAAAAGAAGTGTCTCAAATAAACCAGAAACTGGTAACGACCAAAGAACCTTATCTCCTCATCGGGTTTGGCAGATGGGGTTCTGTTGATCCCTGGCTGGGTATTCCCATTAATTGGGGGCAAGTAAGTGGGGCGAAGGTGATTGTAGAAGCAACTCTTCCTGAAATGAATGTCGATCTGAGCCAGGGAACGCATTTTTTCCATAATATGGTGAACTTCAAAGTGTATTATTTCTCTGTCCATCACTCTGGAGATTATCAGATTGACTGGCCATGGTTAGATAGTCAAAAGATCATAGAAGAAACTACTTATATAAAACATATCAAACTGGCTCATCCATTAAAAGTAAAGGTGGATGGCAGAACCGGGAAAGGTGTTATTTTAAAATGAAAAATATTCAAAAAAAGTCCTGGGAAAGAGTCCTAGATACCCTGAAAGAAAGGGCCAAAGAATTAAATTGTTTATATAGAATTGAAGAGATACTGAATGACCTGGATTTAACCTTGGACGAAATGTTTCAAAAAATTGTGAAGGCACTGCCGCCGGGTTGGCAGTATCCGGCTGTCTGTAAAGCGATTATTACCTATCAGGGTAAACAGTATAAATCATCACATTTTCAGAAATCACCCTGGGTACTGAAAAGTGAAATCATGGTACAGGATGAGGTAGTGGGACAGATTGAAGTGTATTATACTGAAGAAAGAATCAAAGCTGATGAAGGACCCTTTTTAAAAGAAGAACGTACATTGGTAGATCATATTGCTGAGAGGTTAGGGCATTATTTACTACATCGCCAACTTCGGGATATGTTTCAAAACTGGCAAACAGTCCAGCAGGATATGTCTGAAAAGCGGATGGAGGAATGGCGGGTTATTGTGGATCTTTTACATCGTACAGATCAAAACCTTTATATCCGAATCTCCCGTAAAATGATAAATTATCTCTCCTGGCAGGGGGTTAATGAGGCACAACAGCTATTACAATATTTTGTTACCGGCAAAAATAAAATGGAGCTGGAAACCAAAGTGGAAATTAATCAACCGCAAGAAAAAATTGTCATTCATAATATCATGCAGCTGAGTAACTATATATTTGATATCGCCGGTAAAAATCTTAGCCCAAAGGAAATATTTTCCTGTGTACAAAAATGGATTTATGAGGATAAGTCAAGTTTTTTAATTCGCACCCTCGAAAACCAGCATTCTACTCTTTTGGAAATTACGGATGCCATCACCCGCTATTTTCATCTGGCACCAGAGGGGGTGGAATTGTCCGAGTCCATACAAAAAGCTATGATTGTTTCTCTTATCCGGCGGTTTTTTACCGATCAACTGGAATTTATAAATATAGCAAAAAATTATATTGAGGTGAGTGACTTTAATGAGATCCTGCAGCATCTCATTTATCCACCTGGAAGTCAAGGTAAACTCGGTGGTAAAAGTGCCGGTCAGTTTTTAGCATACCGTATTTTACGTAAAATTGGTGAGAAAGAGGACCTCTTTCAGGATATAAAAATACCCAAAACCTGGTACATCAGCTCTGATGGATTATTGGCATTCTTGCAATATAATAATTTAGAAGAAATCGCCGAACAAAAATATAAAGAGGTTGGTCAGATTCGACACGAATATCCTCATCTAGTACAATTGTGTAAGAGTTCTCAATTTCCCCCGGAAATTATCAAAGGATTATCGATGATATTGGATGATATTGGTGAGAGGCCTCTGATTGTGAGAAGCTCCAGTCTGTTAGAAGACCGTTTGGGGTCTGCCTTCTCTGGAAAATATAAGAGCCTTTTCCTGGCCAATCAGGGCAGTAAGGAAGAAAACTTAGAAGCATTATGTGATGCTATTGCCGAGGTATATGCTTCCACTTTTGGTCCCGATCCTATCGAATATAGAGCAGCCCGGGGACTATTGGACTTTCATGAAGAGATGGCCATAATGATACAGGAAGTGGTTGGAAGCAGGGTTGGGAAATATTTTCTGCCGGCTTTTGCTGGGGTAGCTTTCAGTCATAATGAGTTTCGCTGGTCGCCACGCATTAAAAGAGAAGATGGATTGCTTCGTATCGTTCCTGGTCTCGGTACCCGGGCGGTCGATCGTTTAAGCGACGATTATCCTGTCCTGATTGCTCCCGGACGACCAGAGCTACGTGTCAATGTGACTGTGGACGAGATTGTTCGATATTCTCCCAAGAAAATAGATGTGATCGATCTGGAAGAAAATAGCTTTAAAACAATGGATTTTTCTGAATTATTCCAAGATGTCGGTGAAAATTATCCCCAATTTCATAAGATTTTATCGGTGGTAAAAGATGACCATATACAAAAAGTCGCTTATTTATCCCAGGATATAAAAGAAGATCAATTTATAGTCACTTTCGATGGATATATTGCTAACCATAAACTCATCCATCAAATGAAGGGGATTTTAGAGGTGTTGCAGCAGGAACTGAATACTCCGGTGGATATCGAATTTGCACACGACGG
>SMTZ1_10000346_pt1 | contig 41963 bp, 40 predicted proteins | sample DeeMarSWOR136_30_FD_25667 | JGI IMG/M metagenome (IMG submission 25667) | reverse complement strand
CTCTTGAGGCCGGCAACGGATTCTCCCCCCTGGGTACACACCACATGACCGTGACGATTGGCGACCAGCATTCCCTCGATGATCTCTTGCTCCGTCACCTGCACAGCTGCAAATCTGTCTTTGAAGACGTCGTTCACGAGGCGAGAGACTTTGGGAAAGGACACCGGATTTCCAATCATGGCAGCCTGAGCAACACTGGGCTGCACGCCCACCGGCCTGTACTCACCACGTTCATGCCACAACACAACAGGATTAGCATGAGTGCTCTGTACCCCCAAAACCAGAGGAAGTTCTGATATGATCCCCAGTCGGTGTAGGTCAACGAAGCCTTCCATTACCGCAGTTACATTCCCGGCGTTGCCAATGGGCACCACTACCACCAAACGTTCCGTTTCGTAATCTAGCTGCTGGGCCACCTCGTAGGCGTATGACTTCTGTCCCTGAATACGTATGGGGTTCTTAGAGTTGAGCAGACACACTTCATATTCTTCCGTCAATTGCTCAACGATCTTCATACAGTCATCGAAGACCCCCGGGATCTCGATCACCGTGGCCCCACTTCCCAAGGGTTGCGCTAATTGGGCCGCAGTAACCTTCCCCTTCGGCAGTAGCACCACGGAACGCACTACCTCCTTGGCAAGATAGCTGAGGTAAACGGCGGCCGCCGCAGACGTGTCTCCCGTGGAGGCACAGATCCCCAGCAGGTTCTCTATCCCTCTCGTCTTCATCACGTATTTGATAAAACTGATGGCGCTCGCCATGCCCCGGTCTTTGAAACTCGCGGATGGATTGAGACCATCATATTTGATGGCAAACGTGGTTCCCACCCAACTACTCAATTCCGCATTTGCTTTAACGATCGGCGTGTGTCCCTCGCCTAGATACACGACATCCTCCAGGGGAATGATCGGGAAGATGAGCTCATGGAAGAGGAAAATCCCCTTCAGTCCGTCGATGTTGAGCATCTTGCGATAATCGAAAATTTTCCGCCACAGGGAACCAGAAATGTCCATCAAGGCATCAAAGGTGGTGTCAACAATGCGCAACAAACCCCCACACTGCGGGCATGTGTAGAGGAATTGCTCCAGCGTGTAGGTTGCCTGGCAGCCTATACATTCGTATGCCATCTCAGCCCTGTGGCCGGGGATCAGGTATTCTTTCATTTCTACTGGAAAATCATCTATTTTCATCGGATCTCCCGATCAACGTGTTGATAGTTCTTTGCAGCAGCACAAGAAACCTCGTCCGATCATCCCCGGAAAAACGTCTTGGCCCTCTCATCCGCCCCCTGGCGGCCCTGACCTTCCGGCGCAGCCAACGGACCGTGAGACCCTCTTGTACTGACCTCTCCGTAAACTTGTACCCCCGCGGAGAGATGACCGCCGCCCCCTTGTGAAGTGCCAGAGCTGCCAACCCAACATCCTGAGTGACTACCAGATCACCCTGCTGGATCCGGTTCACAATCGCAATATCGGCCGCATCTGTCCCGGTATCCACCGTGATCCGCTCCATCCCCCTCTCCAGAGCGATGTCATGACTGTAATCCGCCACCACAACGACCAGTATGCCATATCTGCGCGCACACTCCAGCACATCCTTGCGACACGGAATCCCATCAGCATCGAGATAAATCTTCATGCCAGGAGTATACCACACATGCTTGCTCCAGCACAGGGGCACAGCTAGCAAAGGGGCCGTTGCACGTCACACTCGGCTCCAGCTTCAAAAATCCGCGTGCCGCGAGGGTCTTTGGCCGATTTCTTCGCCCTACTCTATTAGACACCGGCATCCGAGACTGCACGGCAGGGCCTGCGCGAACCCTAAGAACCTCGGGAACCCATATCTGCGACAAGGCTTGCAACTGCGGGAAAAGGCATTTGGAAGGACTGGCCGTCAAGAGAACATTTTCACATTGTCATTTTTCCTCTTGTAATGTGGTTTCCTTTGTGCTATATAGCACGCAACGCAAAGGTACTAATCATAAAGGAGGTGAGAAGATAACCGTTGCCAAAAGCAGTAACGAGGGTGATGGGTTGGTACACTGGAGAAGGGATGATACGTCAACCAAGGAGGAGAATCAATGAAGAAAGCTGAACTCATCGACAAAGTTGCAAAGGATGCAAAAATACCTAGGGCCGCGGCTGAGAGGGCTATCAATTCCTTCACGGCCAGCGTAACGGGTGCCTTAAAGAGAGGCGACAAGATAACTCTGCCGGGATTCGGCACTTTCTCTGTGTCAACGAGGGCGGCCCGCAAGGGAAGGAATCCTCGTACCGGCCAGGAAATCAGAATACCAGCTGTGCGAGTACCCAAGTTCAAAATGGGGAAAGCGTTAAAGGAGGCGGTGAGATAGCATCTCACGCGTCCTTCCTGCGAGGGGGCGATATAGGGAGAGTCCTGGCTCTTTCACTGGACAGAAAGTCCCTGAGACAGGTGGCAAAATTTGTCGCTACGTCTTTTTTGCTGTTGATGATGTATATGCGGTGATTGATGTGGAAAAGCTCCTCCACTAAGCGCCGCACCGGAAAAAGATCAATGCTGTCGTTGCCATGGTGTTCGTAAAGCTCTTCCTCGAACATCGGGGCGAGTTTGTCTTTCATGCGTAACTGGGTGTCGTTAAACAGGAAGGCAACGTCGGGCAGTAAACAGGTGATTCTAGCTAAAAAGGCCCCTATCTCGCCCCTTTCGATCCCCCGAGGGGGAGACGATTTAATCTCCACATAAACCAGGTGGCCCTCCCAAAGGGCGATCACGTCGTAATCCCCCCCGTTGGGAGTGTTTTTGAACCTTACTCCGTAACAAGCGGGTGAGCAGAATTCCCGTTCCAACATTTCAGCAACAAACCATTCCAAAGTCGGACCAAAACTGGAAACCGTTGTCTTTACAAGACGAAAACTCTCTACACTGATTGGTTCGATGACTTTGAGCTCGCAAAGTACCGAGATATACTGCTTCGCAGACTTCAGGGAGCAGTATCGAACAAGATCTTCCGCGCAAAAGTGCTCCTTTTTCCCGATCACGTCTCGCAGCAATAGACGAAAAGAATAATGTTTCAGGAGCTCATAGAACGCGGTCCTTTCATCGGGTGTCGATTCTAAAGGGAAGACCAGATCATCCTGGGGATTCTTGCGATGAAGCTCTATGCCGCGGGCTCTGATGGCTCGCTGCAGCAGCCCGGCACCAGCCACCACTTCTCGCTGCAGAGCGGCTAGGTCCACGCGCAGCTTTTTCACCTCCTCCCGCAGTTGCATTACTTCCTGCAGCAGCTGCTCGAAATCCATCAGAACCCCCGGTGGAGACCGGCTTTTTTCGCAATCTGGATTGCCTCACGATACTCCCGGAAGCTGACCCGTCGATTTATCTCTGCGTGTGTGCCGGCCTTGTACAGCGGGCGATACTGATTCATGATGTTGACATATGAGTGAGTGGACAAGCGGTTCGCAATAAATGGCACGATTTCTTTCGTCCCGGCTACCCCACCCGGCATTACCAGATGGCGAATCAACAGCCCACGATGCGCGATCCCCTGTCCGTCCAGCTGCAGGTCCCCCACCTGCCGATGCATCTCCAAGAGAACCCGCTTTATTACCTCAGGGTAGTCAGGGGCATTACAATACTTGGCGGCATATTCCTCCTGGGAGAACTTGGCGTCAGGCATGTAAATATCAATGATACCATCCAAGAGCCGGATCACCTCGAGCGATTCATAGCCGCCACAGTTGTACACCAATGGAATCTTGAGTCCCATTTCAATGGCTTCGGGCAGGACGGCAACAATCTGAGGAACATAATGAGTCGGGGTGACAAAATTAATATTGTGGCAGCCTCGGTTTTGCAAGGCAAGCATGTATTTGACGAGATCGGAGGCACTTATCCGCTCGCCCTCTCCCCCGTGGCTGATATCATAGTTCTGACAGAACGCGCACCTCAGATTGCAGTGAGTCAGAAAGATGGTTCCCGAGCCATAGTACCCAACGAGCGGTGGTTCTTCACCAAAATGGGGGAAGGCACTGGAAATCGTCAAATCGTTCCCAGCCCCGCAATAGCCCTTCTCCCCCTCCAGGCGATTCACCTTGCATTCCCTAGGACAGAGACGACACTCCTGTAGAATCTCTCTCAGGATTTTAACTCTCTCTTGCAGATTGCCTTTCTCTTGTAAGGATATATAGGAGGGCAAAACCATAGCTTTCTCAAGGATATACGATGCATTCACGAAAGTAAACCCCGTTAGAAGACCTTTGGCCTTCTAACGGGAAGCCTCACACGGGGCATTAAACCCCGTGTTTGCTCCTATAAGGAAATTACCTCCATCCCCGCTGCAAGCAACGGGGCTTTCTAACGGGGTAAAGCCATTCGCGAACGCTTCTATGGAGAGCGCAGAGCATTGAAGCTCAGGGCATCGGTGGAGACCCGGTATTCCCGATGGCCCTGTCCGTGAAGCCCTTTCCTACCCCTTGCGTTCAGGTGCCCTTAGAGCTACTATGATGCCAAGGAAGCGCTAGGGAGGGATGCGTCATGGAGAAACGCGAATTGAAGCACATTCTTGGTATGGCCATAGACAAAGAAAAGGAAGCCTACGATTTCTATATGAATCTTTACAATGTCGTCGAGGATGCAGTTGCTAAGGATACACTCCTCTTTCTTGCGCAGGAGGAAAAAAAGCATCGGAAATTCCTCAAGGACTATCGCGAAGGACGGCATAATAAAGACGTTTTGAGGATGAGCGAGGTCATAGACTACCAGATTGCTCAGTATATGGAGACTCCCGACAGCGAAAAAAAGATACATACAAAAGACGTATATCTCATTGCTGCCAACAGGGAACTCAATTCTTACAATTTCTATACGAACTTGGCAGGCGTCCATCCTGACGGGGAAATGAGGGATTTACTGCTGAGGATGGCAAACGAAGAATTGCGGCACAAAGAAAAGGTAGAGTATCTGTACTCCAACACGGCTTTTCCCCAAACGGCAGGAGGCTGAACAGGTGCGCTATTGCCAGGAGGCGTATTTTGCTGCCCAGGTGCCAGCATCCAATGTGAGCGGCAACATTTCCAAGACCTACGCGAGGCCTTCGTCCTCATCGCAGTAACAGGCGTCGCTTTGGAATTTATCCCAGAGTTGCTTGAACGCCTCCAGCCTGTCCAAATGCTCCAAAATTGCAGTACTCCCCTGAATGACCTCTCCGTCATCCACCAACACTGGGAGCCTGGTCCCGGCGGGCAGGTCGGTCACCTGGTTTTCGCCACTCGGTATCACCACGCCCTGGTGCGCAAGAACCAGCTCCTCCATAACCTCTTGGATCCGGTTACATCGGGGACAATCCGGCGTACGATAGAATGTGAGCATGCTTTCACCCCCCGCGCTCTCCTGACCACCCCTGCATCACCATATCAAAGGGTAGAGGAATTTCATGCGTCACCAAGATCCCCCTTGTGGAGCCGTTCGCCCAATTACCCCATCGTGACGCAACAACGTCTGGAACACCGGACCGTCACCTTACGGCCCGTCCGATCCGTTGTCAACTACGGGGCTTCAGATCAACGTAGGATTATCTTTATGGATGCCACCTGATGACTTGATCTTGGAAATCGATGCTGTATACAAGACCTCGCAAGAAATTCATACCCAGCAATCCATCGTGGCGGGGCAATGGCCCATTGTGCCTGATGATCAATGCCTCGATATTCTCCTTGGTGTAGGGTCCAACAATAACATAACTCAGCCTCGCCAACTTAGCATTGATTACCCTCCCTCCTGTCACCTGTACTCCAACCCTTTTTGCCTGTCTAAGACCTAACTGATCGGCTATCTCCTGATGCAAGGTTATGACTTCGGCACCGGTGTCCAGAAGGAGCAGCGCCTCGACCTTCTTTCGTTTGTACCCCAGCGTCACAGGCACGAACACATGATTGCCGTCTATCGTGATCCTCGTTTCCAGGCTCTCGAACTGTTCTTTCTTCGTCACTCGCTTCTGGCGCCTTTGTTCTGCCCGTTGCTCTACCATTTGTTGCTTTTTGAGCTCATCTAACTCTCTGCGTTCCTTCTCCCGAAGGCGCAACCGTTCTTCCTCAGGAATATTGTCATATTTATCTTTATACACTGTGACACTATTTCTATATTCTGGCGGTACCTTACTCAAGTTGTCGACAAAACAAAGCTTCCCATCTTTATCGACATACTTGTAGAACTCACATCGTCCCTCATCGGGCAACCACAGCACAACAAATAGCAATAACAGCAGGGTCCCTAATTTTGTCCCCCTCCGGCTCATACTCACCTATGATACCCCTGATACCCCATGGAACTGCAGGGGGCTGGATGGACTACAGAACAAAGAGATGTATCTTCCAACCTTTGTATCCTGGTCGCCGTCGTCAGAGCGTGTTCCTCAACTCGATCCAATCGCTAGGGCTCCTTAACTTTCTGTCGTGTTACCCGTAAGCAAATTGCACGCCAAGTCTCCACGGCCTCGACGGGGCCACACAGGGACACGCTCCATTACTGACGCTGATTGGCAATTTTCCTTACATCGAGTATGATGAGCTCACCCACGGATACGTCGCTCCCTGGCATGTCACCCGTCCTCATCCCTATGCACGCCACCGTGACGGGACACACTTTGTCCGTCGGTACTGTCGCTCATTGTCTCAGAGATGTTCAGAATAGCCTGGCGTTATCAGCCGTGGGCGAAAAACAACCAGATGATCCGTTGCAGAGAAAACAAAAAAGCACATCACCCCCGGCGTGGGTGATGGTAACATACTTCGACATTAAAAACTATCCCCCACGAGACATCCTGGCATAGGGTGTCAAAAATCTTCCGGGGCGACTGGTGTTCTCTTGATTTCCACCTCTTGCGTCCGAGACGTTGGTGGTACTGTGGAGAGCCCCTCGTGGACCGACCGATCGTGCTCGTTACTTTGTTGGCAGACTGAAGTCTTTCACAAGAATTATTTTCATAATGTCCAACGCAGTTATACCATGCCTGTCAGCTGCCTTCTTCAGGGCTTCGTCTTCTTTTACAGAAATGTTTTGCTTGGCAAGTTTTTCCTTTGCCTGGGTGACATCCACCTCGATGGCAGCACACATATCCTCAAGGGTCTTGCGCCCAAGACCCATACCGGCAAACTGCTCTTCAATCATCTCCGGTGTGTAGGTTTGGCCCTTCACGATCTGAGTTTGCTGTTCATACTTCTTTATCATTGCGTATAGGCGCATCGCAGATGTCTTATTCCTCTTGGCAATCTCCTCCAAGGTCTCTCGATCACTTTCAAAGGCGATCCCTCTGCTTTTCAGTTCGGCAACGGCCTTATCCAGATCAATATTCATCTTTTTGGCAAATACTTTCAGAGATAAGTCCTCAGCGTGACCGAAGGGTGGCTCATACTCCTTGCTTATAACCCAGGAACTCTTCACATACTCGTTGAAGTCAAGGAAGGGGCCCAGTGGAGGAATGCCGTAGATTGCCCCAACTATCACGAAAAGGATTATGATTGACGATATGGCAAGTTCTGCCCTCAGCCTACGTCCCGAAATCTTCTTGACTATGTAATTGATCAACGGCTTCCAGTTGTAGTAGAAAGTGTGGAGAATCCCTGCGACTATGAAGACAACCCCCGAACAGATGTGGATGCTTCCCCAGTGGTCCTTGGTGAGCCCCAGAAACCTCCAGTCGGTCCAGTAGGCAATTCTTCCGGGAGGCATGATAAACAGAACGATTCCTGTGATGGACAGGACGAGAAATCCCCCGAAGCTCAGCAACGAGAAAAATCCTCTCCCGTGAAAACCCCACTTCTCCATTTCTTTCTCCTTGTCTGTCAACAGCTTTACAGACAAGAATCCTTGCGCGTGAAATAGGCTGGATCCCGCTCTGTTTCAGAAAAGATAAGCATACTTTCTCTTTTTTCAACATTAGGGGACACCAGGCTCCGATGTATGAGCGAAGTAACTCTCACCCATACACGGTTGTTAGCAAAATATTGTATTATAGGAGAGACGCCTCATACGTTTATGGGTATGCAATGCGAAAAAGATCGGGCCTTGAAAGCAAAAACCGCGCTGGAGGACTTGTTAAGACATGTCAACTACTCAGTGCAATCTAGTAGCCCAGGGATTCCAGCCCGGAAGCTGCACCGTAACGACACGTGGACGCAGCCTGCCCGCATGCGAGGCGACCCTGCGACAGCACAACGGCATGCCTGAGCGGCTCATCCACAGCGTTCATCTGTCCAGACCTGAAAACTATCTGTCGGTCTATCAGTCGGGCTGTAATATGAGCTGCAAGAAGTGTCACTCGTGGCGTTTCAGCCAGGAGGCCACTGGGGACTGGATGTCTCCCAGTGAGATAATGAAGCACGCGATTGCGTACGAAAAGCAGGTTACGTTGTGGGAGCCCCGGGAGAAGGCGACGGCGTGGCACGCTCACGACACCTGTCGGTGCTGTGGCTCCTGTGTGCTTTATGGGATCAGGCCTCAGGGATGTCCTGGAATACTAGAACCGAATCAAATCATTTTGAGCCCCCAGGGCTACGGGCCCGCCAGGAACATTCTGGCCTTCACTGGTGGGGATGTAACGTGCAGACCCGATTTCTATGGCCTGTGCACCCAGGGTGTCAAGGAAAGAACCCGGCTTTGGGTCCTTATCGAAACCAATGGTTACGGGCTGACTCCTGACAACCTCAACCTTCTGAAGGAGAGCGGTGTTGATGCCTTCTGGTTGGACATAAAGGCCTATGAGTCGCAACATCATAGATGGCTGACCGGCTGTGATAACGTGCGCATTCTGAGGCTTCCTGAGGAAATCCTTGCCAGGGGATTCGTCCTGGAGGTGCTCTCCCTTCACATTCCCGGGCTCGTCGAGGCCGAGGAACTGGGTGACATCGCAGGCCTGTTGGCAGCAGTAGATTCGACAATACCCTTTACGATACTCGCCTTCTTTCCTGAATACCGTATGACAGATACACGACCTCCGACGGTCACAGAAATGCTTCAGGCGTACAAGAACTGCAAGGATCGGGGATTGAAAAAGATCCGGCTGGGAAACCTTGGAGTATTCATCAAGTCCCAAAAAGACCTGGAGGCGCTGGAAGCGGAGCTAGACCCTGATGCCTTCTAACCTGTCTATGTACCACGGATAGTACTTGACGCTTCTCTGCGCCTCACCACATCAACTGCTTTGGGGTATAATGGATAGCACAAACATGCAAAAGGAGACGCATAACTCTCTGAGCCTGGGGTACAGGAAGGAAGTTCAGCGCGAAATCCGTGGCTTTGAGTATTTCGACGACTCATACCCGCTCTTCTATTGGAAGGACACCCTCAAAGCCATTAACCTCCTCAAACAAAAGAAGATCGTTAACATCACCGAGATACGACACCTTTACATCGGACTGGTAGCCATAGAAACAACCATCAGGGAGCGCCTACAAGCTTGATTTTATTTAAGGTTGCAACTATTATATTGAAGCCACGTGAGCGAACGTTCAAGGATTTACTATGGCCAACATCGACCTTGTTCTCCTTCATCCGCCTGCCATATACGATTTTCGAAAACGGCCTATAAAACTCGGGCCCATTAGCGACGTAATTCCCTCTACACCTATTTTTGAAATGTACCCCGTCGGCTTCGCCAGCATTTCAGAATACCTGGAGCGGAATGGCTTCAGAGTGAGAATTATCAACGTCGCTCTGAAAATGCTCAAGAAGGAGGGCTATGATGTCGAAAAGCTCATTGCCTCGTTGAACCCACGCGCCTTCGGCATCGATCTGCACTGGATGCCTCACTGCCACGGGAGTCTGGCTTTTGCTGAAATCATCAAGCGGCACCACCCCGATACTCCGGTTATCTTCGGAGGTTTTTCTGCCACCTACTTTCACGAGGAAATTGTCGGACAATATCCGCAGGTCGATTACGTTGTTCGGGGTGATTCCACCGAGGAGCCACTGCGTCGGCTTTTGGGGGTCATCAGAAATGACGGGGATCCGTCCAAGGTTCCCAACCTGACCTGGAGGAAGGACGGTGCCGTAGTGGTCAACCCTCTTTCGCATCTTCCCTCTCACCTCAACAGCGTAACCATCGACTACGCTCATATCATGCGCCAGGTGGCCCGTTACCGAGACCTCATGGGATACACACCATTCACCAACTGGTTCTTGTATCCCCTCACAGCGGTGTTCACCTGTCGCGGATGTACCTACAATTGCACCACGTGCGGAGCGTCCAAGTGGGCCTTGGGCAAGATGACAGGAAGGAGACAACCTGCGTACCGGGACCCCGTGCTCCTGGCGAGAGACATCATCAACGTCAAACGTCATCTGAATGCTCCCATCTTCATCATCGGGGACATTCTACAGCCTGGTCGTGACTACGCTGAGACGCTTTTGAGAGAACTTCGAGAAGCTCGGATCACGAACCATATGGTGTATGAGTTCTTTCGCCCCCCGCAACGAGGTTTCTTACAGGAAATTGCCAAAGTAACTCCCAATTTCAACATCGAGATCTCCCCAGAATCCCATAGTGACCGGGTACGCCGCGCCTTCGGGCGCCCCTATTCTAATGCCGAATTGGAGACGTTTGTGGAGGAAGCAGTGCGCGTCGGTGCCAAGCGGATCGATCTCTTCTTCATGACAGGACTCCCTCAGCAGACATACGATTCAGTACTGGAAACCGCCGCATATTGTCGCCATCTTCTGGAGCGTTACGGCGGGAAGAAGACTCTTTTCCCCTTTATCGCCCCCTTGGCCCCGTTCGTCGATCCGGGGAGCATGGTGTTTGAAGATCCGAAGAAGTTTGGCTATCGCCTCCTGTTTCGCAGCCTCGAAGAGCATCGGCGCGCGTTAGAGGGTCCCAGCTGGAAATACTTTCTGAACTACGAGACCGACTGGATGAACAGAGAGCAGATCGTGTACGGCACCTATGAGGCGGGGCGACGGCTAAACGCTGCCAAGGCCGAACTGGGTCTCATCGATCGGGCGGTTGCTGAGGCAATCGACGATAGGATCGGACAGTCCATCGACATGATGAAGCGGATTGACGCTATCATGGAAACGTTGGATGGGGACGAGCGGAAGCACGAATTGAGCAAGTTGGGTGTTCACATACAGGAAATGGAAAAGGCTATAGTCTGCGACAAGAACGAACTGGAGTGGCCCACGAGCTTTTTCAGAATGAACTTTTTCAAAATCCTCCGTACCATCTTGCTCACCCGTCGACCCAAGATCACAGAAATAACCTAGGAGTAACTGTGTCCCAGACAGACAGAAGCAAGCATCTGAGAAAAATCCCTAAGGTGGATGAGGTCCTGGCTTCGGACCAGGTGCAGCAGCTGTTGCGGATTCATCCACGAGCGGTGGTGGTGGTGGGCGTCAGGAGGAGCCTGGAGCGGCTCCGTCAAGATATTCTAAAGGGTGAGGGCCTCAAAGAACCTGCGGAGGAGGCCTTTACCCTTCCACGCATTTTCCCGATCGTTGAAGAAGAGATAACCAGACAGGTCAAACCGCACCTGAAACGTATCATTAATGCCACCGGTGTCGTGCTCCATACGAACTTGGGTCGTGCGCCTTTAAGTGAGAAGGCCTTGAATCACCTAGTGACGATCGCGCGAGGATATTCCAATTTGGAGTACAATCTCGCAAAGGGGGCGAGGGGATCCCGTTACGAACATGTGGAGGAGATCCTCTTACGCCTGAGCGGAGCCGAGGCAGGTTTGGTGGTGAATAACAATGCCGGTGCTGTACTTCTCGCCCTCAATACACTGGCCGAAGGCCGGGAAGTGATCGTCTCGCGGGGTGAACTAGTGGAGATAGGCGGCGGTTTCAGGATACCTGAGGTCATGACCCGAAGCGGTGCAACCCTGAGAGAGGTGGGAACCACCAACAGAACCCATCACAGAGACTATGAAGAGGCCATCGGTGAAAACACTGCTCTTCTGCTCAAGGTTCACACCAGCAACTACCGGGTAGTTGGTTTCACTGCCGAGGTCACTGTGGAGGATCTGGTCCAGCTCGGCAAGCAACACAATCTCCCGGTGATGAATGACCTGGGAAGTGGCTGCTTTGTTGACCTTTCTGCCTTTGGTTTAGAAAAAGAACCGACCGTCCAGGATGCCATCAGATCGGGGGTCGATGTGGTAACATTTTCCGGAGACAAGCTTCTGGGAGGACCACAGATGGGAGCTGTCCTCGGGAAAAAGGTGCTCATTGATCAAATAAAGGCCAATCCCTTGAATAGAGCACTGAGGATAGACAAGCTCACCCTGGCCGCGCTGGAGACAACGCTCATGAGCTACCTCAATGAGGAGAAGGCTGTTGAGGAAATCCCGGCCCTGCGCATGCTCACCCTTCCCCCCGCGCACCTGCGCCGAAAAGCCAGGCGCCTGGAGCGGCTCCTGAAGCAGGAGGTTAAGGACGCACAGATTGGAGTCATTCCGGAACAGTCTCGGGTCGGCGGAGGAGCGCTGCCGCTCCAACAGATACCTACCTGGGCTGTGGCTGTTCGACCAGATAGAGCCTCAATAGAGGCCCTGGAGACAGAACTGAGGCAGTTTGACCCCCCCATCATCGCCCGCATCGCCAACGACCAGCTCATTCTGGACGTCAGAACCCTCCAAGATGACGAGTTGCAAACAGTCGGCCACGGCATCAAAGAGGCTCTTCGACGGATCCACGACTAGGCATGTTTCTTCCTGGGGAAGAGCTTATCCTCACCGTCAACAAAGCCGATCACGGCAAACGGCTCGATCTCGTCGTCAATGAACATCTGCGTTCCACCTCCCGTTCCCGGGTACAGAGATATATCAAGGAGGGGTACATTCTTCTCAACTCCCGTCGAAGCAAGGGCAGTGCTCGCGTTAAAGCAGGAGATAGTATCAGCGGAAACATCCCAAGACCCCATGTCCCGGACGTACTAGCTGAAGATCTACCCATCACCTTTCTGTATCAAGATGGATACATCGCGGTCGTGGATAAACCGGCAGGAATGGTGGTTCATCCTGCCGGGCGCATAACATCGGGGACCCTGGTCAACGCTCTGCTCTATCATTGCCGTGACCTGCAGGGCGTAGGAGGGGTCATGAGACCAGGGATTGTCCATCGTCTGGACAAGGGCACCTCAGGCGTCATGGTGGTTGCAAAGAATGATCGGGCTCATGAGATACTCGCGACGCAGTTTAAAGAGCGAGCAGTAGAGAAAACCTACCTGGCACTGGTCTACGGAACAATGGCCCAGGACAGAGGCGTCATCGTCGCTCCTGTCGGCAGGCATCCCACGGATAGGAAACGATTCTCTGTGCGGACTCGGACTCCCAAGGAGGCTCTCACTGACTGGGAGGTGAAGGAACGGTTCCATGAGGTCACGTTCGTGCAGATAAAGCCAAAAACGGGAAGAACCCATCAGATTCGAGTCCATATGAGCGCGATGAACCATCCCCTCGTGGGTGACCCCGTTTACGCTAGAAAGAAACGATTGGTTCCCATGGCACCCCACCTTCGCAACTGCATCGAGAAATTGGGACGGCAAGCCCTTCACGCCCATACACTCAGTTTTTATCACCCGGCCACAGGAGAACATAGGCATTTCATTGCCGCCCTTCCCGAAGACATGCGGGGATTGCTGGAGACGCTGCGACGTGAACGCCGTTGACGTAAAAGAATACCATGGAATGACCTTCTTCCAGCTTGCCTTGTCACCTCGTGTGCAACACGCCTTCGGGACCAGGCAGGGTTGGCAAGGGATCCTTGGGGCTTTTGACGCTAGTCCCTCTCAACTCCTCACGCTGGAACAGGTCCACGGAGCCGACGTCTTGATCGTGAAGGACGATCCCGAGACGCTATCACGACCGCTGATGTATGATGCCGTCGTCACCGATAGGAAAGGAGTTGCCGTGGGCATTTGGACGGCCGACTGTGTGCCCATTCTGATGGTGGATGCCGTCAATGGTGTCATTGCTGCTGTGCACGCCGGCTGGCGCGGGCTCTGGCGTGGGATCGTGCGACACACCGTCTCAGCCATGAAAAAAACCTTTGGAACCTCAGCGAACAACGTCCTGGTTGGTATGGGACCAGGAATCGGTCCTTGCTGCTACGAGGTGGGAAGGGAGGTCGTCGACCTGTTTCGAAGTGCTCACGACGACTGTCATCTGTTTCTGCTGGAAAGAGACGGACGCAGTTATCTTGACTTGCTCTCTGCCAGTCAAGTACAATTGTCAGAGCAAGGGATACCCGCGGGGAACATCAAGAGTGTGCCGTTGTGCACCGTGTGCCGGGAGGATCTCTTCTTCTCTCACCGCAGGGATGGGGAAACGGGAAGGCAGTTGAGCTGCATCATGCTGGGGTAAGGAGGCTGTATGTTTATCTTCGGGAACTTGTTGCTGGCTGCGGCCAAACTCCTTGACATCGTGCTCACACTCTATATGTGGATCATCATAGCCAGGGTTGTCATTTCCTGGGTGAGCCCAAGTCCATACAACCCCATCGTCCAGTTTCTCTACCGAGCGACCGAGCCGGTCCTGTGGCGGGTGCGACGGTACATACCTAGGACCGGTTTTCTTGACTTCTCTCCTTTCGTGGTAATTTTAGCCATCTATTTCTGCAAAACATTTGTGGTACGGACGCTGTTGCAGATCGCCTTCCGGTGGGGCTAGAATGCAGGAGTCAGGAACAACCCTGAAGGTCCACGTCCAGCCCCGGGCCTCGCGAGATGAGATTGTGGGACTGCTCGGCGGGGCACTCAAAGTCAGGGTGACATCCCCCCCTGTGGAGGGGAGGGCCAACATAGCCCTCAAACGGTTTATCGCTAGACAGTTAGGCATACCATGTTCACGGATAGAGATCATAGCTGGACAGAACTCTCGGGAGAAACTGCTGCGGATCTCTAATATGTCAAGACCGCAAGTGGAGCGGGTCCTGGGGATAACCCTTCCCAGTGTATGAAGAGAGTCAGCCTGCTCCTTCTTGTCCTGCTCTTCCTCAGCCCTCAGCCACTCAATGCATCATCATGGCTTGAGCTGCGGTCCCCACACTTCATCCTGATGTACAAAACACCTGAGAGGAAGTTGGCCTCTTTCCTTCTGCGTCGGGCTGAAGAGCTTAGGAAGACATCCCGTGAGAACCTCCCCGCTCATAGTCTGCCTATCACCACAATATATCTGGCTCCCACCCAACGGGATTTCCGGCAGGCGCAGCCCGCAGGCCTACCTCCTGCCTGGTCTGTCGGAACAGCGTACCCGCACCAGAATCTCATTATCCTCTTGTCTCCTCGAGCAACAAAGGGCCCGCGAACGGACATAGCCAAGACCCTGCAACATGAGTATGTTCATCTCGTTCTCGAGACTATGACGAAGGGACGGGAGATACCTCGCTGGCTGAATGAAGGGTTTGTGATGATCCAGAGCAAACAGTGGCGTATCGGCTTTACCTATCCCTTGGCAAGAGCCGTGTTGACCCATACCCTACTTCCCATGGCCGACTTACACGGAGCGTTTCCCGTAGCTGCTGACCGTGCGCGCCTCGCCTACGCACAAAGCTTCAGCTTTACCAGCTTCATAAAGGAATCATTTGGACCAGACGCTCTCGGTCGCCTCCTCAACGGGATAGGCCATGGCCTCGATGTGGACACATCCCTTCGTCTAGCGACAGGCCTGGATCTCAGGGAACTGGAGCGGAAGTGGAAAAGACAACTGAAGAAGAGATACAGTTGGATATCTGTCGTTAGCAGCTTCTTTTCGCTCTGGTTTCTGGCCAGTCTTCTCTTCGTGATCGGCTACTGGCGCAAGAAAAGAAAAGCAAAAGCCATCGTGCAACAGTGGGAGCAGGAAGAGTCGCTCACGGAGTCACCCCCAGCCTCGGGGCCGTCCGACATGGTGGGATGAGCCATCCCCTTCCATCAGTTCTAGAGCAGGAACCTCACAGTCCAATGCTCCCCCCGCCATCCACAAATATCACCTGTCCCGTGATGTAATTCGCCTCATCGCTGCTGAGAAAAACATGTAGATCAGCGACATCGTCCGGCCTGCCCAGCCTTTTGAGGGGAATTCTCTCTAGCGCAAGTTCTCTGGTTTTCTCAGAAAGGACGGCAGACATAGGGGTATCAATAAAACCAGGAGCAACACAGTTCACATTTACGTTGGAGCGAGCGTACTCCAGAGCTAGAGACCGGGTTAAGCCGATAATTCCTGCCTTGCTGGAAATATAGTTTGCCTGACCGATGTTTCCCCGGACTACTACTGACGCGGTGTTAACAATCTTTCCATATCGCTGCTTCCTCATCGGCCGATAGGCCGCCTGAGAGCACAGGAAGGTCCCCTTCAGATTCACATCCAGCACAAAGTCCCAGTCTTCCTCAGACAGACGAGCAGCCAGATTATCTCTGGTGACTCCAGCGTTGTTGATAAGGATATCAAGGCGCTCCCAGTTTTCGACTATCTGGTCAAACGTGCCGTTGACTTGCTCTCTATCCCGGACGTCCATCTCGAAGAACATCGCCTGCCCACCTGCTCCTGTGATTCCGTCCACCACCTCTTTGGCTCCATCGGGGTTAACATCGCCTATGGCAACAATAGCCCCCTCGGCCGCAAATCGTTTCGCGACCGTCGCCCCAATGCCACTGGCGCCTCCTGTAATCATCGCTACCTTTTCTTTCAATCTCATGGGTGTACCTCCAACCTGTTGCCTGAGAGGATGCTCGATCTATCGCACAAACGACAGTAAAAATCAAGGAGCGAAAGGCATAGTTTTTGATCCTTGCATTTCATCGACCTATGGTGTATGTAACGGAGGCAGAACGTTCGCTGAAGAAAGGTTGGCGTCATGAAAGGGACATTTCAGTGGCGTCTTTTGCTCATTTTGTTCATTCTCATTGGTGCGGTTGTCTACTTCATGCCTACCCTCATGAGAGGGCCTTCGTTTTGGTGGCCCTCCTTTCTTCCTCAGGACAAGATTAGTCTCGGTCTCGATCTGCAAGGGGGCATGCATCTGATCCTTGAGGTGGAGGCCCATAAGGCGGTGGAAAGCACGGTAGAACGCATCAAGAGCGACCTCACGCGCAATCTCAAAAAAGAACGCATCTTCTATACCTTCCTCGACCGTGTCAACGGGGATATGCTACAAATCGTTCTCCTGCATGAGGGGATGAAAGAAAAGTTTGACGTGTACCTGGAAGACAAGTATCCAATGATGAAAGCGGCTCGTGTCTCCAAGGAAGGAGACAGGGTCAAAGTTCTCCTGAAGATGGACGACAAGTCAACAGACATCATTGAGAGGGCTGCTATTGATCAGGCCTTGGAGACTATTCGCAACAGGGTGGATCAATTCGGTGTGGCGGAACCTGAGATTGCGCGTCAAGGCCGGGATAGAATCCTAATCCAGTTGCCCGGCATCAAAGATCCCCAACGAGCCAAAGCTCTGATCGGCAAAACGGCCCTGTTGGAGTTCAAGCTAGTAGATGAAGATTACGACCTCAACCGCGCCCTTGGCGGGGAGATCCCGGCTGGAGACGTAATCCTGTATCAAAGGCAGGAGGACCGCGAAACGGGGACGGTGCGCAAAACCCCCTATCTGATACGAGACAAGACCCTGATGACTGGCGACGCGTTAACGGATGCCCGGGTCAGGCTTGACCGATTCAATCAGCCTTACATTGCTATCAGCTTTAACAAGGCTGGCGCGAGGCTCTTTGACCAGATCACCTCGGCCAATGTCCAGAGAAAACTGGCCATTATTCTTGATGGTAACGTCTACTCAGCCCCGGTGATCAGAGAACGAATCAGCGGTGGAGAGGCGGTGATCGAGGGTCGATTCACCATGGAGGAAGCCCGTGATCTAGCCATAGTACTGCGGGCAGGCTCCCTTCCCGCTCCCGTCCAGATTCTCGAGGAGCGCACCGTTGGTCCCTCTCTGGGTCAGGACTCCATCAGAAAGGGCATCAAGTCCATCATTATTGGTGGCATTCTCGTCGTTCTCTTCATGATGTTCTACTATCGATTGTCGGGCGCGGTGGCGGACATGGCCCTGGTAATGAACCTCATCCTGATCCTCGGTTCGCTGGCTGCTCTGCGGGCTACTCTCACGCTGCCGGGCATCGCTGGCATGGTCTTGACCGTTGGTATGGCCGTCGATGCAAACGTGCTGATCTTCGAGCGAATCAGGGAAGAGGTGAAGATAGGAAAACCTCCACGAGCGGCTTTGGAAGCGGGATACTCCAAGGCCTTCTTGACCATTATGGACGCCAATGTAACCACGCTGATTGCGGCTGTTGTGCTCTTCCAGTTCGGCACCGGACCAATCAAAGGATTTGCCGTCACCTTGAGTATCGGGATCCTGGCAAGCCTCTTCACGGCCATTGTGGTGACCAGATTCGTGTTTGACTATGCGCTAAGCAAAGTGCGCGTCAAACGTCTCAGTATCTGAAGGAGCTGAAGGAATATGCAGATCATCAAGCCGGGAATCAACATCGATTTCATGGGGAAAAGAAAGTCCGCATTTCTCCTTTCTGGTGTCCTCATCCTCATCGGTATCGTCTCTCTGGCTCTCCACGGCGGCCCCAACTACGGCATCGATTTCGCTGGCGGCACATTGGTACAGGTGCGGTTCTCTGAATCGATCACCATCGATGAAATCAGGGACAGTCTTGCCGAGATGCCTTCTGCGGGAGGGGTTATTCAAAGCTTCGGCACCGAAGGAAAAGGAGAGTATCTTGTCCGCTTGCGGGAGACCGCTTCAGATCTGGCGGGACTCTCTGCTGCAGTGCGTGAATCATTGGCCAAACGGTTCGGAGACCAATCCTTTGAGATCAGGCGTACCGAAATGGTCGGCCCCAAGGTAGGAAAGGATCTGCGTAGCAAGGGCATCAAGGCCATCATTTTTGCGCTGCTCGGGATACTGATTTACATTAGCTGGCGATTTCAGTTTCGGTTTGCGGTGGGTGCGGTGGCTGCCTTGGCCCACGACGTCGTGATCAGCGTGGGCGCACTCTCCCTGACCAATAAGGAGATCTCCCTTCCCGTGTTGGCGGCCTTGCTCACCATTGTCGGCTACTCCCTCAATGACACCATCGTCGTCTATGACCGCATTCGAGAAAATTCGCGCCGCTTCAGAAGGGAGACATTTGAAACGGTGGTCAATGTCAGTATCAACGAGACGCTGAGCAGAACCGTTTTGACCTCCGTCACTACCCTCATCGTCGTCGTCATTCTCTTCTTTTTTGGAGGAGGGGTGATCCACGATTTCACCTTCACCCTCATTGTCGGAATCGTGGTCGGTACGTATTCCTCCATCTTTGTGGCCAGCCCGCTGGTGATCCTCTGGCAACAACGGTTTCCGCGGAAGGGAAAGGCGAGGAAAACGTAATGGTCAGACGTGCGTGAGACCCGCCCTGTCATAGCCTCTCCTGTGTCTACTACCCAGCTCCTCGACGAGCCGATTTTCCCTCCTTCACTGACAAATGCTCCTTCAGCCACAATGATGACTCCCACCCTGGCCCCCCTGGGAACCCTCATCAGAAGCTTGATCTCCTCCTGAAGGACGACGATGCGATTCTCAATCTTTTTGGTTATCTTCTCAATGGCTCGATCCTACAACCCACATGCAAAAAAACCGAGCCAATATGCTCCCTTTCCCTCTTCGTGTTTCCAGTTAACATATAACCTGCTTTTGAAGACAATCGCAATGAGCCTTATTGTGGCTAAAACAAGTACTAAGAAAGGAGTGTTACCATGATGCTGAAAGACAAGATCGCCCTGGTTACAGGCTCCACCAATAACATCGGCCTGGAGATTGTTCGTACCTTTGCCAGAGAAGGGGCCACGGTAATAGTCAATTCGCGACACCAACAAGAGGCAAAGACGATCGCCGAAGAGCTAGACGGCGACTACTTCCAGGCAGATGTAGCACGTCCGGAACAGGTTGAAGCTCTTTTTGAGCATATACGGACAAAGCACGAGCGGCTTGATATCCTCGTCAACTGTGTTGCCCACAGGCCCAAGAACGATCTCATGGCCACTTCGCTTGAAGAATGGAATGAGATCCTTGCAGTTAATCTCACGAGCTACTTTCTCTGCATCCAGCAGGCGGCCAAAATTATGAAAGAACATAGGGGAGGAACAATCATCAACATCTCCGCGGCTTCTGGGGAGCGGGGCATGCCCGGTGCAGCTGCCTATTCCGTGTCGAAAGGAGCGGTTAATGCCTTGACCCGCCAGGCGGCAGTTGATCTGGCACCATACAACATAAGGGTCAACTGCATTATCTCCGGAACTGTTGGGACACCAGTTGGAAGAAGGGACATGGGAAGCAGAAAACCCACAAGTGACATCATTCCGCTGGGCCGCATCGGCAACCCTCTGGAGGTTGCTGAGGCTGTCGCTTTTCTCGCCTCAGAAAAGGCCAGCTATATCACGAACGCTATTTTGCCGGTCGATGGTGGTCGGATGAACGCAACGGGCAGTGCCTCAGGAGGCTGACAGACTTCATCTGAAAAGCTGCTTGTATCAACTTGATTGCAGTCTTTCGGTTTCTCAGATGCCACCCAAGCCAAGCTGGGCTGGACGGGAACTTGTGCATCCCCGTTTCCCGGATCAGCTACAGTGCATCTGACCCGACTGGATGCCATATGGGTTTTGCTTTGTTCACGGCCGGGCATTCTTCTTACACAAAGCCTCTTCCACTTCATCCAGTGAGTTGTATCCCAGGTCTCTGACAAGATTGGTATATATCTGTTCTGCCCAGTTTTCCCCCCGGTCCCTGCTCTGCTGGATGTCTCTGTGGAGCAGTCTCAGGGTACGTTCCGAATAGGTCTCCAATTCCCCGCGCAAATAGGTCGTGAACGAAGTCACTCCCAGGCCGTCGTCCTCTAGCGGCCGCCCCCGACCCAGGATGTTGGGGTAACGGGAAAACATCTTTCTTTGTGCCTCCAACTCCATATCCACAATCTCGTCTATTATAGGGTTTGCGTTCAGAGGCGGAATGAGGTCTTCCATGCGTGCGTATTTGAGAGTCATCAGATTATGACCCTGCTGTTTGGCCTGGAGCAAGTCATCAAGGTAGCTCTGGAGGGTCTCCTCGGACCATACCGAGAACTGGGCCCCGCGGTGGAAGCGGAAAGCACCCGGGTTCTGCTGGCAGCTGACCGGGTACCGCGAGCGGACCTTCAGAAACATATCCAATTCCAGTTCTAGGATATTGTCAATCAGGTTTTCTTTTTCAGACATGGCGGTTCTCGTGATTCGGATTACCCGATCCACACGTTGCGTTCGCGCAGTCTCTGATCTTGGATGGCCTGGTGAATCACTGGTCCATGGTCCGGCAAATAGTCGCTCGTATGGTCGCTCAACCCTTGCCGCCTGAGTTCGTTTATCAACGCCTGAGATATGCCCTCTATTCGCTCAGCCTTAACAGAGTAATCATGTTCTTCAACCAGATGCGAGATGCTCTCATACATGTAATCTCCTAAAGTGGGCAGCTCTTTGATAGCACGGTGGATCCATTTATAGAATGGTGCGTATCGTTTATTGAAAAGAAATACCAAGGACATAGCGTCAGCGCAAAATTTGGTCTCCGAATACTGGGCGGCATACAATTCCCCGCGCTTTACGCAACGGGGGAAGTTGTATTGTCCCGCCTGGCCGATGGTCATGCAGCGGGAGGCGATCTTCTTGAGCCGTACCTCTTCCGGGTAAAACTGGAGCAGGGCGTGCCTTATTGTTGTGAACTCGCCCAGTCGGTCCTGAAAGACCCTGCCGTTTGTGGCGGCTGCGAGGGCATTCTCCGGTAATAGGAGCCATTCGTCATAGGTGTCTGGCGGTTGGTACGTGCCGATGAAGCGACTGTAGAATGCCCCTATCTCTGACACGCCGATCCTTCCTCCGCCCCACTGGCTGGTCAGCCTCGGGCCGTATCCTTTAAAAGTCCGGGGCAGAGCATCATAGACCTCCTGGATTTTGCTGCCCACAGCCTCGTAATCGTCCCTCGTAAGCCATATGCAAAAACTCGGTCCCCAGTCATGGTCCCGAGAGATTTCATCGTCGTAGCCGTAGCACTCAGACCCGTCGCCCACCAGGCCTGTGGCCATACGTTCTAATACCTGTCCACATTCCCGCTCCAGCACCGGCAGGCCTACTTCTCGGAAATAGCTCTCGCAGAGTTCGAGGCCCTTCATTCAGCAAATCCTACTCTTCCACGTAAGGCTTGAGTGCCTGTATATTCTGATCGCAGAGCTGTGACTTCTTCTCTTCTCCGAGCTCGTCATACAGCGCCTTGGCTTTCTCAAAGAACTGGAACCCATTGTCAAGTTCGCCCTGCCTGGTATATGCATAACCGATGTTACTGTACTGGTCCGCTATCCCTCCCTTATGGTCCAGTTCCTTGAAGGCTGTCAGGGCCTTAAAATAGCTCTCCAGCGCGGCACCCCATTCTTCAATGTCCCTGTAGACCGAGCCAATGTTGCCGAGCTGGGCGCCTAGTTCGATTTTATCTCCCAACTCCTCGAATATCTCTGCAGCATTTCTGAAAGAAGATAAAGCATCATCATACTTGTTCAGCCTCACGTAGGCATGGCCCATGTTGTTGTGCACCCTTGCTCTTGATTCAAGCTGGTCCTCGGGTAGAAACTCCAGGGCTTTAAAGAAATTTTCCAAGGCGCCTTCAAAGTCGCCTTTCTCCAGGCACTCACCCGCGGCTACATTCATTTGCCTTGCGCTTTCATAATCGTTTTCTCTCATTTTTGAACCCCCGGCTTGAAATATTCAGTTCCCACTAAAGTCCCCGGTCTTCGATTATATTTCCGAAGGTCGCTATGGCTACCGTCGTATCGCCGGGCTTTGAGACGGTACGCTGGATGTCTCAACGCAAATGAACGCCACCTTAGCACACGCATGCAACCTATCCATCGGCATCTTCTCCGCCGTTAACCCAGCCAGCCACCATTCATTGCTTAACAGTCCCCTACTATATATAGATGTTACAGGTCAGTAAGTCGTCGGGATCTCCGTATTGTGCCGCCACTTGGCGGATAGCCGGATCTGCCAAAAGACTCAGTTGCCTGTCCTTGACCATTGCTACTCCGTCAAAGTATATGGTTGGTGTCGGAATGCCAAAATCATTATGGGTATCCCAGACTCCCTGCTGGTGGAACTCAGTCCCCACCCCGAAGTGTAGGGTCGTAGCCAGCCTTTCTTGCTCGATCTGGGTAGCTCCCTTGATTCTGGCCTTTGGGTTTAGCCCCCACTGCGCCTCAATGAGCGGAAATCGGTCCACCTTCTCTGGCCCCTGAAGATATCTCCGTATGGCGTCTGCCTCTCCCGGTCCACCGCCACTGATTTCGACCACCATATTCTCGTGTACTTTGAGCCGTAACGCCTGTTCCGAGTACCCGGTAATATAGTTATCATGGGAACATATAACCCCCTCCGCATCTACCGGTGGAAATATTCCCAGTGCACTCAGCGGAAAGGCGGCTCGGGTATATCCGCCTATACGCAGAGGTTCCACAGCTCCTCCTCCGATGTTTTCCGGTCGTACCGTGAAGGTTAGGTCGGTGCCTTCCGGCGACGTGACTCGAATCTCATTGGTGCGCTCGCAGAGTTCTTTCATCCGCTTGGTCAACTCAAATAGGATGGGTAATGGATAGCTGGCCGCGGGGGAAGAAAGACATTCCACGGTAGCCATCTGGTACAGGGAAACCCAGCGTGTGTTCATCTCGGTGCTCAGATGCATTGGCATTTTCTTCGTATGGATGTCGGGAAACCAGCAAAGACTGAACACAACGTCAGCCGCCTTGTACGCTGCTACCACCAAATCGGAGGGGTTATGCTCATCCTTTCCCCCCAGACTGAACGGCCTCGTGTGTAGGAGGTGAATCTTGGCCCCCAAGTAAGAACACACAGCCATGAAAGCCTGTATTACCACTGGGTCGACCTCGTAATCCGCAAGTACCAGAACCTCTTCTCCTGCAGTCACCTGGGCAAGGCCCTCTACACAATTTTTCACCCCTGCGATTAATGAGGGTAACTGGTAGGGACCGGCACTCTTGGCCACGCTACGATATCCATACTCTTGCAACTCCATCATTGTGATCCTCCTTCCTCCTGGTATTCAAACACTTCTCGGTAACCTACCATGGACATCTGCACCACCGCCCGGTCGTGCAGCAAGCTCCGCTCACTTCCGCCATCCTTCCAGGCTGTTTTGGAATGACAATGTGCACGTCGTCAGACCGTTTGGAACACTTGGATGCAAAAATCAGATGTAGGATCGGCTTCTTTCCCCAGTTTGATAACCCTGCGTCTGGCCAGAGTTTGCTTCTTGAGCTTTCTTCTTTGTTCTAAATCTCCTCCTTGCTTTCGAAGTATACCTCATCTGGGGCCATATCACCAAGGGCTTCGGGGTAGCGCTGGCATTCGAGTAGACGACGAAGTCCCGAATCTTTTTGGCCAGTTCCGAAGGATAGCCGTGGACCACGAAGAGAACCCGCTCTTTTAGCGACCGGCGATCACGTTCAATCTTGCCATTTGCCTGCGGATGCTATGGACTAGCAGATATGCGTGAGAGGCCTACCGTAGCGACATCATTCACCTACTTTGTACTCAGTCGCTGACCCGTTAGACCAAATGCGTAGTTGAGAAAAACGGACGCCCTGGAAGCCTGTACGTCAAAACCGACACGTCCGTTGCCAACGCAAACCCTAATCTCTTCTCCCAATCTCAGCAAGTCCCATTGCTCCTCTCGCCAACTCAAGCGTCTTCTTTGCTTCGGCCCTGGCGTACGTGGTTCCCCTCTGCAGAATGTCCTCGACCGCGTCCTTCTGGCGCTCGAAACGGGCCCTTCCCTCACGAATCGGCTCCAAGAAATCATTGAGCGCCCTGACAAGCCTGTCTTTCACTTCCACGTCGCCAACCCTTCCCTTGCGGTAGCGATCCTTTAAATCCTCCACTTCTGCTGCGTCGGCATTGAAGGCGTCGTGGTAGATGAAGACGGGATTCCCTTCCACATGTCCCGGATCGGTGGCATGAATCCGAGAAGGGTCGGTGTACATCCGCCTGACCTTCTCTTCGACGGTCGCCGAGTCATCCGAAAGATAGATTGCATTATCCAGGCTTTTGCTCATTTTGGCCTGCCCGTCGATCCCCGGGAGAATCGAGACCTCCCCGAGCATAGGCTCAGGAAGCGGAAAGATAGGGCCATAGAGCTGATTGAAGCGGCGGGCGATCTCACGAGTGACCTCGATGTGTGACGCCTGGTCTTCGCCGACCGGCACCACCTGTGCCCGTACCATGAGGATATCAGCCGCCTGCAACACCGGGTAGGCGAGCAACCCGAGAGAGATTTTATCCTTTCGCAAACCCTTCATTGTTTCTTTGAGGGTCGGTACTCGTTGCAGGCGAGGAATAGTCACTAGCATACTGAACAGGGTGAAGATCTCTGCCACCTCCGGCACCAGGGATTGCAAGTAAATGGTGCTCTTCGCAGGATCGATGCCCACGCTCAGGTAATCCAAGACCAACTGGCGCGTGTACTCTCGTACGCTCTTCGGGTTCTCGTACTCCGTCGTCAGGGCGTGCAGATCCGCCACCAAAAAGAAACATTCGTATTCATCCTGAAGATTCAGCCGGTTCTGCAGGCTTCCTACCCAGTGGCCCAGGTGCAGCCGGCCAGTGGGTCTGTCGCCAGTCAAAACTCGCTGCTTCATTCTCTTGCTCAGCGTACGGCAAACTGGACTTGATTCTGTCACATTTTCGGGATATATTTCTTCACAATTTTAGAAGCAATCACAGACCGCATCGTCTTGCGCAGGTTCGTGATATGATATTCGTCTTCAATCCGGCATCATTGTATCACTGGATGATACAACCTGGGAAGTCTTCGTGCTTGAAATTTTCGTAACTATCGCCGGTTCACTTCTATTATTGCTCGGCTTGCTAGGGTGCGTGTTACCGGTGTTGCCCGGTCCGCCGCTGAGCTTCGCCGCGCTGTTGCTGCTGGCCCTCGTGCATCATTTTTCAGCGCCACTCACGTCGACACTGATAATCGTTTTCGCCATTGCCACACTGATCGTTACAGCGCTGGATTTTGTTATCCCCTCGCTCGGTGCTAAGAAATATGGGACATCAAAATGGGGCGTGTGGGGCTCCGTTACGGGAATGGTGCTTGGTTTTGTGTTTTTTCCCCCCTTCGGTATGCTGATCGGTGCCTTCCTGGGGGCCGTCGCATTGGAGCTGCTGATTAGCAAACGGCGGGGGGACGCCCTGAGGGCTGGCTGGGGTGTATTTGTCGGAGCGTTGACAGCGATGGTTTTGAAGTTAACCGCTTCTGGTGCCATGACCTATTACTTCATTCGGGCGCTGCTGTAGGAGCGATTGCCTTTCGTTTCACCGAAGTACCATGTTCGTTCGGTCGAGGGGATGAAACAAAAGACATGAATCAGACCATGTAGCGCCTGACAGCAGGCAGACCGCCGACGCTGCGCGCCTTTCCTGGAGACGAATCTACCATGAGGGAAAATAGAATTTCCATGGTTCGTAAATACTGGTTCGAACTGACTCGCATACTCACGCGTCGTGAACATTTCCTTATGATCGTGATGGGAGGGGTTGTTGGCGTTGCTGGGGGATACGGCGCCATCGGTTTCCGGAAGCTTATCGCTGGTGCGGTCCGATTGGGATGGGGGACTTTCGCACATACACAAGGTAAGGAATTGCTAGAGTTGTCCCTAGCCGTACCTCTCTGGGCTCGGATTGTCGTACCCACAATCGGTATGTTCATAGTAGGAACGATTATTACACTCTTGGCCAAAGAAGCCAAAGGACATGGGGTTCCTGAGGTAATAGAAGCGGTAGCAATGAGAGACGGACGGATACGGACCCGGGTAGTCTTCGTGAAAGCCCTTGCTTCTGCCATTTGTATCGGTTCTGGTGGATCCGTTGGTCGAGAGGGTCCCATCGTCCAGATCGGTTCTGCCATGGGATCAGTCCTTGGCAGATGGTTTGGGCTGTCGGGGACACGCCTGCGCACTCTGGTGGCGTGTGGTGCCGCAGCCGGTATCGCCGCTACCTTTAACGCTCCCATGGCTGGTACGCTGTTTTCCCTCGAGGTCATTCTTGGTGAGTTTGCAGCGGCACAGTTTATCCCAATCGTTGTCTCGTCGGTTATCGCCACGGCCCTATCACGCCACTATCTGGGAAACTTCCCCGCTTTTGAAGTTCCCACGTACGATCTAGTACATTATGGCGAGTTGTTGTTTTATCTCCTGTTGGGCGTCCTGTCAGGGCTGGTGGCCTACGCCTTTATCCGTGTTCTTTACGGCATGGAGGATCTTTGTGATCGCTGGAAGTTTTCGAATTATGGAAAAGCCGCGCTGGGCGGTACCGTCATTGGTTGCATTGGACTTCTGTTTCCGCAAGTCTTTGGCGTTGGATATGAAACTATTGCACAAGTACTGCGCGGAGAGACACTGGGACCCGTGCTGATCGCCCTCCTGGCCGCAAAGGTTTTGGCGACCAGCGTCACTATCGGCTCAGGCGGCTCAGGAGGGATATTTGCTCCCTCTCTGTTCATGGGAGCCGTTACCGGTGGAGCCTTCGGGCAGCTTGTCCACACGCTTTTCCCACATATGACCGCCTTTCCTGGTGCCTATGCACTCGTCGGCATGGGTGCAGTAGTGGCTAGCACGACGAGGGCCCCCATTACTGCGATGCTGATCATTTTTGAGATGACTGCTGATTATCTCATCATCCTCCCGTTGATGTTTGCCTGCATTATTGGACTGGTCATATCAGCCCTTTTATCCCGAGAATCTATATATACCCTCAAACTCCTCCGGCGAGGGGTGAATATCCACGGAGGGAGGGAACTCAATATCCTCAGGTCTCTCAAGGTCGATCAGGTGATGCGCCCTGAAATCGAGCTGGCATCGCCCGCCACCTCGCTGCCCGAGCTCGTTTCCCGAATGATGTCAAGTTCGCACTCTCATTTCTTTGTCATCGGGGAAGACGATCGAATCCAGGGCCACATCTCATTGGAGACCTTGCGGCCTATCCTCAAAGATTATGAAACTGTGAGTGACGTGATCAACGCGTCCGACCTGATGAATACGGATATCACCGTAGTGAAACCCGATGATTCTCTGGATATGATAATGCAACTCTTTGGGAAGTTCGATCTGAGTGAGATACCCGTGGTTCAGGGAGGGCGAGTTATCGGCACAATCTGGAGAGCCGATCTCATAGAAGCGTACAACAGGGAGATCTTCAAGCGCGATATGGCTTCAGGGTTAGCTACCTCCTTCCGTGTCCAGCAGAAGATGCACGCTGAACAGTTGGCTTTGCTGGGAGAATTTCTCATCCTGGAGGTTCCCGCACACAGGAGTTTCATCGGCAAGAGTCTCGTAGACCTGGATCTTCGGCAGCGGTTTGGCGCCACAGTTATGACCATCAAGAGAAAGAGTCAAGATAAGGAGGGTGGAGTCATGTACGTCCTTCCTACGTCAACCACCGCGATCGAAGAGGGCGATGTCCTCATACTGTTCGGTCTGCAGCGAGATCTTACCAGATTCCCCCGGGGGTAGCAGGTTGAAGAACCCTCCGTAGCGGACTATTTAGCGCAGCTGTTGGCAAAAACCCCGACTCATAAATCCTCTCATGTTCCCCTTGTGGCCTGCTGGCCTGACCAGCCGGATGAACCCGCCACCCGGGTGTAAAAACCCATGTGGTTCTTTCTTGCATAAAAGCAACATACCAGTAATAATAGCCCCCAAAGCTGACGCACCAGTGAGGGAAACACAATGAGGGATGATGCTATTGTCATCTCCTGTCCAACTTGTGCAGCAAAGAACCGAATTCCGCGGGATCGTTTGGATGAGCGGCCAATATGTGGACGGTGCAAAACTCCATTGTCCGTCCGAGAGCCCGCTCGGGATCATCCGCTGGACGTGACTGATCGGTCCTTTGAGAGGGAGGTTCTCTCCAGTTCCTTGCCGGTTCTTTTGGACTGCCGGGCTGCCTGGTGCGGACCATGCCGTATGGTTAGCCCCATCCTGGAAGAACTCGCCAGAGCGTGGATAGGTCAGATTCGCGTTGCTAAGCTCAATGTGGACGAAAATCAACTGACCGCCTCGAAGTACCGTATTCAGAGTATCCCGACCCTGATCTTGTTCCGTGGCGGCCAGGAAGTAGACCGAATGGTGGGGGCGGTTCCGAGAGAGCACATTGAGCAGTGGCTTCAGTCCCGATTATAAGATGGGGTGGGATATCCGCCTTCGATAACCAAGACAAGATAGCCTTTTCTCAGTCAGAACATGTTGGGGGGAAAAGCATGATGTTCATTATCCGTCTGCTGATCAACATGGTTGCCATCATGATCATTGCCCACCTTTTGCCCAAAGTGATTTGGGTGGACGGTACGATGGCAGCCTTGGCCACTGCGTTCATCTTAGGGATCGTCAACACAATTATCCGCCCTATTCTGATCGTTCTGACGCTTCCCGCCACTGTGATGACCTTTGGGATATTCCTGCTCTTCCTTAATGGTTTACTGCTCTGGCTGATAGGTGCCGTCGTGCCGGGGTTTCACGTCAACGGCTTCTTTGGGGCGGTGATTGGTTCGCTGCTGATCAGTATTGTCAGTTGGATCCTATCAATCTTCGTGCCTGGCTGAGCCTCCCGCGCCCAATACTTCGCAGCGCACTTTTCAGAGGCTGAATCATCCCTCAGTCAAAACGTGTATGCATGGAGAAGACCCGATGCTCAGGCGGGAACGGGAATCGCCTCACAACGTGAATTCCGCCACCACGATAGTATGATCCGACGGTTTTTCAGCACGTCTCGGATGCATGTCGATAAAACAATTCATAGAACGATCGCTCAAGGAAGAGGTAGCAAGAATATGATCCACCCGCCACCCAAGGCCCTTCTCCACGGAGTTGCGGACCCTATAGTCGAAGAAGGTGTACTGTTCCGGTTCACCAGGATGGTGTTTTCTGAAGACATCCACCAATCCCCAATCCTTCACCGAGGCAAATGCCTCCCACACTTCGGGGGTGAAGCAAACATGACCGACAAGTCTTTTTGGATTGTGGACATCAATTTCCTCTGGGGCTACGTTAAGGTCACCACACCAGGTGAGCTGATCATCGGTTGCATAGTGCCGCTTAAAGAAATCCCGGAGCCGCTTGAACCACGCAAGCTTGTATGCAAATTCAGGCCGTGCTCTATCATTTCCCTGCGGTACATACGTGTTGACTACTGAAATTCCGGAAAAAACCCCCCGGATTACCCTGTCTTCATCCCTCGGCCCTCCATCATCGAGGCCAAAAGCAACCCCTTCTGGCTTCTCCAGGGATGCAACTGCCACTCCGTTGTACCGCTTTTCCCCCCGGAAGACCACGTGATAGCCTATTGCCTCGAACTTCTCGTGAGGAAATGCTTCGTCATCCGCCTTCGTTTCCTGCATGCAGAAAACGGTCGGCCGGTTCTCCTGAAGCCAGGGTATGACGAGGTGGAGACGAGAACGAATGGAGTTTACGTTATACGTAGCAATGGAAAACGTCCCCATTGGCCCCTCCCCTTTTTGGAGCATTGTATCACGGGTGCCCAGCATAGTAATCACCTTTTCGATGAACGCCCTCGTGAGAACTCTATCAGATTTGCGTGCATGGAAACAAGTCAGCTCTTTCCAAATCATCCCTACCATGGACCTGGATAACCCCTACAATCGGGCAAAGCACAGGAATCATTTCATCCCTCGTTTGCCACAAAAGGTGTATAATGCACTGTTTTTCAGATATCCCAATATAGTTAAGGAGGGAGATACGATGCGAATCATTCTGTTAGGGGCTCCAGGCGCCGGCAAGGGAACAATCGCAAATTACTTGACGGAGTATGACGGATCGGTCCAAATTTCTACCGGGGATATTCTTAGAGGTGCAGTCAAGGCTGGGACCGAGTTGGGCAAAAAGGCGCAGGGATATATGGAGGGTGGTGAACTTGTGCCCGACGACCTCATTATGGACATCATGGAGTCGCGGCTTCGGCAACCCGATACCAACACTGGCTTTATCCTTGATGGCTTTCCGCGAACCATTCCGCAGGCCGAGGCACTCGACAAGCTACTGCAAAAGCTTAATCTGAACCTTGATGTGGTCGTGAATCTAGATGTCCCCAGAGAGGTAATCTTGGACCGCCTGACAACAAGACGAACGTGCTCCAATCCGGACTGTCAAGAGATTTACAACATAAAAAGCAAGCCTCCGACACCCGACGGGAAGTGCAAGATATGCGGTGCACCGGTGATTCAGCGCGATGACGAGACGGAAGAGGCCATTACAAAACGGCTCAAAACGTACAACCAAAAGACAGCGCCACTGATAGATTTTTACGCGAACACAGGCCTCCTGAAGACCATCAGTTCTACGAGCAGTGAGGAAATCGTAGCTAAGATCAAAGATGCATTGCCATGAACGCCTACCAGTAGCGTACCCGGTCAGTATCTACGTGCACGAAATTTGACCGCGGGTAGTAACCTACTCCACCGCTTGGCAATGTACTCGCTCCCAATGCGACCTTCCCCTCTCCTGGTTTAGTGTATCAACTGTCAGCCACATCCAACGATCATGAAAGATTTCACTCACAGCTCCCTTTTTGGTGTATATTGGACCAAGCTGCAGGGAGGATCCACCGTGCTTGTGCCTGCTGGGCCCGTCTTTCTGCCGGACGCCGCAATGTTTCCGCCAACTATGCGCTCGCCCGAGGACACGGCGACCGTAGTGATCAGAGAGCTCGTGGACACTCGAACCCTGGGCAGGCGGAGCGTTGTCACATGAAGAGGCATATCCTGCACCTCCTGTTCATGCTTTTAGTGGCCTTGGCTCTGAACACCCAACTCACAGCTTCCTCGGGTTCTCCCCCCGAGTCTTCACCGCCCCCACTGAGGGAAACAATTCATGCGACTATCGAGAAGGTATTCCGATTCCCGCACACCATGCAGTTGAAAGTCAGATCAAAAGACTTTCTCTCCCTTGCGGAGATTCGCAAGGTCGTTATGCCACTTCTACCTCCGGCGTGGGCAGAGTGGACTTGGAGCGGAAACGTGGACATTGAATCCGCGTTGTCGTCAAATCCCCGATCACCAGATCCTGGGTTAGATCTCGATCTTGCAATACAGCTTCTCGATGCTGCCTTCAGCAGCCCGGATGGCGCCAATCTAGGAACTGCCCTGTCAGCCAGAATCACCGTTCACGTTCGGACGTATCCCCAAAAGGGGCAATTGGCATTTCACGTTGAACTAGTTATGACTGAAGGAGAACTCCTCATCGGAAAATTCTATGCCAACCTGAAAAACACTCCCGCCAAGGGATTACTCGAGGGGACATACGACCTACACAAAGACTCCCTCACCATTGTCAAGGGCACAATGGACGCCGGAAAGCTGGGCTCCCTCTCGTATGAAGGTGAAGTGAAGGACGTGCTGACAAAGCCTTTCTTTCGCCTCCATTTCTCTCCGGTCGATATATTCAACGAGCCCGTCTTTGATGCTTTCATCAAGGATCTTTTCCAGAGCGAATTTCCGGTGTTGAGGGACACGACGGTGACAGGAAAAACCCACCTGAACGTTAACTTCGAGGGGGGTAAGAATGCCTTTCGAGGTTTCGGACAACTTGTTCTACGAGATACAAATCTCGCCTTTGGTCACGACGACATTACGATTAGAGGCATACAGGCAGACCTGCCCTTTGCTCTCTCCTTGTTGTCAACGCCATCTGCCGCTCCCAAGGATCGATGGCCGATCGTGCAGACCGGTCGCATTGAGATCGAGGCCATAGAAAAGAACCCCATTGCCATCACCGACGCGTCCTTCAAACTAAGAAGTCTAACAAATGGTTTTGCCCTGGATGAGCCACTATCATTTCCCTTTTTTAATGGTTTCATGGAGATACCCTCCTTCGAACTTCGAAACATTGGAAGCAAGGATTTCTCGATCCAGCTGTCTTTGCGGCTGCAGGACATAGACATCTCAGAACTGAGCCAGGCGTACTCGCGGTACCGAATACCAGGAATGCTCTCCGGTGAATTCTCGGAGGTAACCCTGAGCCACGGAAGGTTGACCACGGAGGGTGGCATCCAGGCACAGGTCTTTGGGGGTGATGTCACACTTGATGGCGTTGCCGGTCAAGAGATTTTTTCACGGCTCAGAAGGGTTGCGATGGATGTCCGGCTGCAAGACATCGACCTGGAACAGGCAACCAGCGCCATTCCCTTTGGAAGAATTACAGGTATTGTCGAGGGGCACATTAAAGACCTGTCATTCTCCTTTGGGCAACCAGAGCACTTCGAACTCCTCATTCAGTCGGTCCCGAAGCCAAGGAAAAAACGAATCTTCGAGGCTAAGGCGGTTGAGAACATACTAATTCTGGGCTCAGGAGGCCCGGCGGTTCTGCAGAAAGGGATTGCGTCCTTTTTCAAAACATATCCATACGATCGAATCGGGATTTACTGCAAGTTGGAAAATGACGTCTTTACGCTACGAGGAACAGTACACGAAAGAGGGGTCGAATACCTCGTTAAGAGACCCCTGCTGGCTGGAATAAACGTGGTCAACAGAAACCCGCAGAACCAGATTCTCTGGCGTGATATGGTCCGACGACTTCAGCGCATCTTCGAGACGGGAGGTGAAAAACCAAAAGTAATGACCCGCTGAAGCTTGCCCCCTGTGAATCTCAGCTGTATCAGGCTACTTGCGCATCCATGCTCCTTTGTCGTCTTGAATCCACGTCCCTTTGGGAGCTGACTTCTGCCATTCTTTAGCAAAGATTTTCTGCACTCGGGGCGTTTGACTGGGGTCAATGTTGAGGGCTCGTGTAACCTCCATGTATAGCTGCTCTCTGTCTTTGTTCTCTGCGGCAACCAGTCTTTTTGCCGCTGCCTGATCCTTCAAATTCAAGCCCTGCAAATCCTTGATGGTCACCAGCCCCTCGTTGTTTTCCCCTATGTTGCCCCCCTTCAGATAAGGCCCAAGCTGTGGAAACCGAGCTTTCAGAGAAGCCTTCAGAGACCGAATAGCAGGGTTCGACACTTGGAGTTCCTGCTGTGCATGAGCATCGCGAACAACGATATTCCCAACCGCGAAGAATGTTTCCATGATGTGAGACTGGGGTGCTTCTTTTGTCCCCTCCTCTTTCTGCTCCCCACGAACCTCGGTAACAATCTCCTCAGCTGTCTTCTCTACCGCTGTGGCCGGAAAATAGATGTTGACCGTTACACAGGCAGCAAAAAAGAGCAAGACCATCGCAACAACACACACCAACGATCTACGTCTCATTTGTATTCTCCTTCCCTGCTCAAATTCTTCTGCTAACGAATTATAAATCGAATTGTCTGATTTTGAAAGTTAAAGGCAGCCTCTGTTACCTCTCAACCTCCTTTCCGGCTCTTGTGGAATTTGAAGAGACTGAACACATCTTTCGCCACAAACCACCCGATCGGTCCAAACCTGTAGGAAACGACCTCTATCGTTTTATTTGGACGAATGAGGAAGCCTGTTGGTTGCAAAATTTTTCTCTTTTTCATGAAAGGCTCCCGTGATCTCAGAGATTGCCTCGGCATCTGACCCGCACGTAATAGGGTAGCTCAGTCCCAATGTAGGAATCATCTTTCGCGTCTTGTCTGTCGGATCGACTGACCCAGCAATTATTTCAATTTGTTCAGATTCAAACTCAGACACCAGCAACTGAAAGCCAGCTAACTGCTGACGGCAGCAAGGTTACCAGTGCCCTCGACACAAGAGGACCACACCATAGCCGGGCCCGATCTCTTCAGGAAGTCTGAACGATCCTCCGGAGACCAGGCGAAATTCCATCTCAGGAAAGCGATCGTTGGTGTCCAAGAATGCTAAGCCAACTCGAGCCATCTTCTTCCCCTTCCTGTCGTTCCAATCCCGGGCAATAACTGTGTATCGTCATCAAAACACCCCGAATGAAGCTCTCTCGTACAAGACACAGAATGTTGCCCGTCGCAAGCAATACGGTTTTGCGTGACAACAATCTTCTGTTCATTTGCCTGTCGAGTCACAGCTATCGTTTTGGGCAGACCGCTGCTCGATCCATCTTGAGACACCATGAACAGGACGTGCAGAATGCAGGGGAGTGGTCTCCGTCCATCCATCTGCTGGGAAGGTGAGGTTCTGCCAACAGAGGTCGTGACAGAGCCACATCATCTATGCCTTGCTCAAGAATGGCCTCGATTGTGTCAACGCTTCGCAAACCACCCACCAGTATGACCGGCAAAGACGAAAGTCGCCGCTTGACATCCAGCGCAACCTCAAGGTTGTAGGCTTCATTCCTGTGCGTCACAATGTCGTCCCTGGCTATCTGATCATGGGACGCAACTCCTTTGCTGATCTCCACACAATCCAAGCCCTCGCGGACCACCTGTTCGAGAATCCATACAACATCATTTTTATCGTTGCCCCCGGGATCATAATCAGCACCCAGCTTGGTGGTTACAAGGAAATCCGTCCGTACAGAGCTCCGTATCCCTGAAATGATTTCACTCAGAACCAATGTGCCCCCCTCTCGTCCCCCGTATGGGTCCTCCCTCGTGTTCACTACCGGCGAAAGGAAATCGGACAGCAAGTAACCGTGGGCTGCGTGGAGCTGAACTCCATCGAAGCCCGCCTTTTCCGCTCTCTCAGCCGCAGCAACGAAGGCTTCGATGATTCTTTCAACCTGATCCAGCGACATTTCGTTCGCTTCGGTCATCGTGGGATAAGCCTTCGTTTTCCCTTCCAGTGGCCGCGAACGCCTTCCCCCATGACCCAACTGCATCAAGATCTTTCCACCCTGGTCGTGGACCGCCTGAACCATTCGCTTCATACCATCAATCAGAGAATCGCTGTGAGCGCCCAGCTGAGCTTGATGACTTCTCCCCTCGGGCACAACGGAGGTATGACCCGTTATGTCCAATCCCACACCACCTGCTGCAAGATCCCTGTGCACGGCTATCAGGTCCTCTGTCACCTCACCTCCAGAGCCAGCCATTCTCATGTTGGTGGCAGAGCGCACCAGCCGATTCCTAAGAATCACGTTCCCCATCTGCCACGGCGAAAAAATCGCATTCTGCATTCAAACCTCCCTCTGATCGAATCGTACTGTCATCCACAAAGACGCCAAGATTCAATGCACCAAACCTCCGACGTTTCGACAATTCCCTCTCCGCCGAGCAACGGGGCTGGTACGCAAAGCAGGATTCTCACTCTCTGTCGAGGTGCCTGTGGATGTCAGCATGTGAACGGATAGAAGTGATGGAAACAGTAACCCGCCGGATCCCCATAGAACGCCTCAGTCTCCACCAGACACTGCCCAATCACACTCTTAGATACTTCCGCGTAATCAGGTCGTTCCTCTTCTTTCTTCTTACATTCCAGACAGATGGCCTGATGACCGTAAACAGATAAAATCCGTTGATCCGTTTGCTTCAATGTCTTGTTGCACCTGGAGCACTGAGTCGCACAGCAAAGCCTATCTTCCCAGTTGTCTGTCATCCACATCACCTCTCTGCCACAAATTGAGCGTTGACCAGACATTACTCACGTTTAAGAAAAAGTCAAGAGACTTTGACGCTGCATGGTAGGCCGCTTTATCAAATGTCAGGTGACGATGGTCTTACGGGTTTTTTTGGGCCTGGTGACCAGCGGCCTCCGACGAGGAGTCACGCAGGGGTCTGTGCGGACGCTACTCCGAAACAAGTTTACGTTTCTGACGGACTCAAGGAGAACAACAAAAGGGGCAACAAGTCAAAGGGGCATCAAGAAAGGGGGCGGATCTGCATCCGGAGTCTTTCCTAATCTGTTTCACCGGCGATCATTTTTCAGGCTTGAAATCAAGACCCTCGGCGCTCGTTCTCCTTCTTACCATTACGAAGCCAGCGCCCAGGATGACAATCGCGCCAACGGTGGGCCAGACCACAGAGTCTACGCTAGAGAACACAGCAATACAGCCTAACGTAAAAAAGAGCACTCTACCACTGTAGCCCACAATCCCATGCCCTCTGCTATTCATACCATAAGTTATTGCCAGAAATCCCGCGAGTATCTGCAGGAAAGCAATGGGCGTGGTCGCCAAGTCCGCAGAAAGTATATGGGGCTTGAAGAGGAAAACGAAGGGTAATAGGAACAACGAGATCCCTATCTTGATAGCAGCCCATCCCGTCCTCAAGAAGGATGCGTTGGCAATACGGCAGGCGACAGCCACACATATAGCTACGGGTGGGGTTAGTCCCGAAAGTATAGCCAGATAAAAGACGGTGAAATGAGCTACGTGCGGTTCGATCCCGTATTGAACAAGAGCTGGCGCCGCTAGAAGCACCACCACGATGTAGACAACCACTGTAGAAACCGCCATACCCGTCAGTATAGAGACAACAAATACGAGCGGAAGCAGAAGTAACAGGTGTCCCCCTGAGAGGTCGACCATCAAGTATGAGAGGTCCTGGCTGAGCCCGGTTACGACCAGCATCTTGGCAACAACACCCATGGTGGCTAACAAAAGGATAATCTCCACTACGGAAACGGCTCCCTGGCGAGTTCCCACCCCTGTAGATCCAAGGAACTCGAGCAGAACTGACAGAGAGAACCTCGCACGGAACAAGCGACGGAACGACTCTGCAATGAGGTATGTTATAAGCATCCACATGCCGGAGACCAGAACAGATGACCTGAAGTAGATCAAGAAGAAGAGGAGAACGGACACTCCCATGGCCAGAGGCAAACCGTCAACGACACGGAAATCCTCAGCCACTACTTTTTCTCGTTCACCAGGGGGCAGTTTTGATATGGGAAGGTCTCGGGTGAGAAGGTAAACCGCAAACGCCGTAGAAATGTAGAACAACAGGGCAGGTGCAAAGCCTATGACTACAATCCGCAGATAGGGAACACCCAGAAAGTCAGCCATCAAGAAGGCAGCCACACCCATCACCGGTGGCATTACCTGTCCACCTGATGAAGCCACCGCCTCAATAGCACCAGCCACACTGGGAGGTACACCGAACCGTTTCATCATTGGAATCGTGAAGGACCCCGTACCGGCAACATTGGCAGCGGCAGCGCCGGAAAAGGTCCCAAAAAACATGCTAGAGACCACCGGTATCTGAGGCAACCCCCAGGCGAATCTTCGGGTCAGCCGTACGGACAAATTGATGATATAGGCTAGCCCGCCAAAACCACGGACCATACCCGCAAAAAACACGAATATCGTGACCAGGGTAAATCCAGCGATCGGCAATGTACCATAGATACCATCAGGACTCAGGACTGAGAATGTCATAAAGGCAGGGAACTTGATACCTGCATGATGAAGAATACTGCCGACGGGAAAGTACTTCCCCAAAAAGGCATAAGCAACAAACACGAGCAGTACAATAGGGATGGCCGCACCGGTCTCTTTCCACGTTGCCACGAGTACCAAAAAAAGAAGCAGACCGCCCAGAGCCATATCCGTCAGGTTGTTGTTGACTGCCCTCTCACCCAGCAGTGCATGATACTCACTGTAGAAGTAGTAAGCCGAATAGGCCAATATACCGATCAAACAGATACCCACCAGGCAATTGCACTTTGTTCCCAGCGGGCAAAGCCTTCCGTCTCTTGTCCTGCGCAACGTCCAATGAATAAGGATGAGCGGAACGAAAACCAGTACCAGTCGATTGGGACTTTCCCAGAACAGAAGCGCATAGGAAGCCAGATAGAGCATAATCCCCAGCGAAACAATGAGGACGATGATATCCAAAACCCTCGCCTGTGCTGCTTCCGTTTGTTGCATCGTCTCCCGGAGGGTATGAGAAGGAAAGCTTAGCCCGCACATCCGATGGGCGAGCTAAGCTTCCATTGAGAGGCCAATAGTCTGCTGATAGTCCTCCTACCGAATCCTTTTCAAGACATTCCTACTTTCTAGCACTACTTAGTAGAGCTTACCGACCTTCCAGGTATCCTTCCAAAGCCCTTTTTCTTTTAGATACTTAGCCGCACCCGGGTGGACGGGAACCTCGGGCAGCGCGTCAATGGCAGCGACAGTCAACTTCATTCCCTTCTCCTTGAACTCATCGAATCCCTTGTGGATCGCCAAGAGCTCGTCCCGATGTTCATCCCAGGCCTTGATTATCTGATAGACTGTTTCCGCATCTTCTCTAGGCCCAAAGTTTTCAGCGAACAGAAGGGCAATACCCCAGATCTTATCCACACCGACCGGCTTCGGGAACACCTTGGCATCCGCGTAAAAAGGGGCAGCTACTCCAGGCACCTTCACGATAACTTGTTTCTCTTTAGCGCTGGGTTCGACTACCCGAAGGTCCGTTCGGAGTGCAAGGTCCTGCCACGTCGAAGTAAGTCTTGTTCCCCCGATAATGTAGACCCAGAGAGCGTCAACAACCCTATTCCGTACCGCGTCGGTGATTTCTTTGGTACCCATCTGGCGTTCAACGATCTTGTCCCAGATGTTGAGGCCCTCCGGCCCCATCACCAGCTTAGCAAGTAATTGACTGCCACTGCCCGTATAGAAGGGATAAAACTTTTTGCCAACAAGGTCTTGAAGGCTGTTGATATCCTTCCTATCCGCGGTCGTCATAGCAGTGTGCACCGAACTGAAGAAATAGAAACTGTGATATACCTTGTGCTTGGGCGGCTGCTTGGCAAACGCCCCCTCGCCCCGCCAAACGTCCTTCACAGCTAGAAGGCTGTTGTAGGCAATATTACATTCTGCCTTATCGTAGACCGTATTGGTGGACGTCGAGCTATACCCCGGAATCACCGTCAGCTTCACACCCTTCGCATACTTGTCAGCGACACGAGCCATCCCTGTGGCCGTGGCATACCCGAAGGTCCCCTCCTTACTTGTTGCCAGAGTCCACTGCTTGACCTGAGCTGATGCCATACCAACCGACATTGACAGAAACAACACTGCCACGCCAATCCCCACACCTAAGCTTCTTACGACCCTTCTTCTCACTGGTCCGTCCTCCTTCCTTCTTTTTATTGTTGGAATATCAACAGACGTATACCATATATCGCTATTTTGTCAACCCTCGTTCTGGAAAGATGTGATGAGGAGTACTAAAACACTCAGAAATCAGAAATAAGAACGTGATTGTTTCTGCAAATTGACACGTTGTTCCGAGCGGAGTAGAATGGCCGACATTCGGGTCACGACGAGCTGCGATAGAGCAGCTTAAAAAGTCGGTATGATTCCTACTGCACATACCCAAGCTGTGGCACCTAAGCCAATTCTCTCCTGTGCTCAAGAATCTTCTGCATCGTGCGATCGGGCAGCCAGAAGCACCCGCTTGCAAGGCAAGCAAAAGAAGGGAGCCTCGTGATGAGCAAATATAGCACTGAAGAGATAGCAGTGATGAGTCCCGAGGATTTCAGGAACATCGTGAGAAAAGGGGAATGGACGGGGCCAAATCGTGATGCCTGTCGCGGGTATGCCTTTGCTGGACTAGCTGCCGTGCCCAAAGAGCATGCGTATGACTTCGTGTTGTTCTGTCTTCGCAATCCGCGCCCTTGCCCTATTCTTGATGTGACCGAACCCGGTGACCCTCATCCCAGGTTTGTAGCACCACATGCTGACGTACGTACTGACTTTCCTTGGTACCGCGTCATCAAGGATGGGGAAGTCATAGACGAGCCCACAGATGTTACACCTTATTGGAGGGATGACCTAGTAGCGTTTCTCCTAGGATGCAGTCTGGGTATTCAGGGGGCACTCGTAAAAGCGAATGTTAAATTCCGTTTCAATGGAATTTTCAATACCAATATCGAACTCACGCCCGCTGGTCAATTCCATGGACGCATGGCAGTCTCATGTCGCACATTTCCCACTTCTGAGGACGCCGTGCGCGCTATTCAAATATCGTCACGGCTACTGGCTTCCCATGGGCCGCCCGTACACATCGGAAACCCTACTGTCATTGGAATAGAAAATATGACGAAACCTGACTTTCCGCTCCCGGTCAGCGCTCCCCCACCAGAGCCACACGAGATTCCTCTATTTTGGGCATGTGCTGTTACACCACAGAATGTAGCTCTGGAGAGTAAGACGCCCTACATGATAGTCCAACGCCAGGGCTGTCTGCTCCCGATTGATAAGCTCGTTGATGAGATAGCTATTATCTAGGTAGACGACTCCTTGAAAATGGTTGGCAGTTAAGCTAAATATGCGGCTCAACACGCATGGGAGGCCGAGGCTATCATGGCTTTAGCCGCACGTACCCCAATCTTCTCAAATAAAGCGCATCGTGGTACAATAGCGCCACCATAGCGGATCGGATCGAGACAATCAAGCTCTGGGGTGACTTTCCCTCAACACAACAACCAGGCTGGCAGGTTTGGCAGACTGAACCTGCATCGTCTGCTTGATTTCTAACCAGTTCCTACGTTAGTGGTACATTGATTTCAAGTCATTTTCATTAAGGAGAAACCTATGAACGGATATGCGGGGAAAGTGGTCTACGTGGATCTCGACAACAACGAGATACGTGAGGAAGGTTTACCCGATGAAGAAGTTTTGAGGACATGGCTCGGCTGCTGGGGCCTCGGCTTGAGAACGCTCTATGACACCGTACCACCAGGAGTAAGTGCAGGCGACCCGGAAAACCCCATGATCTTCTGGAACGGCCCGCTCACCGATGCAAAAGTGCCTGGAAACACAAATTTTTCACTGGCGACGAAGAACTTCAATACAGACTTCACGGCGGGACGGTCGCACACCCATGGCAGACTCGGCATCAATATGAAGAGGGCGGGATGTGATGGGCTGATCATTACTGGTTGCTCAGAGAAGCCCATCTACCTCTTTATTAACGACAACGGGACCGAACTCCGGGATGCTAAATATCTGTGGGGGAAGGACACGCACGAAACGGAGGATATTCTCAAGGAGCAGCTAGGGGAATCGGTGAGTGTTGGTGCTATTGGACCGGTTGGTGAAAATTTGTGTG
>SMTZ1_10001192_pt1 | contig 41994 bp, 43 predicted proteins | sample DeeMarSWOR136_30_FD_25667 | JGI IMG/M metagenome (IMG submission 25667) | reverse complement strand
CACCGCTGCCGTCGCTCCGACGATTTGCGATTAGCGGTTGTCTGGCTCTGATTGCTCTCAGCACAACCACACCGATTCTGGCCTTCAACGAGCCGCCAACAATTACTTCTTCGTACGAGGTGCTCGAACCTGAAACCTGGATCGGCAAGAAGCTGCCCATTCTCGAATATATCGACATCGCCGACCAACTCGAAAAAGGCAGCTGGCTGGTTTTGTTCTATCACTACGATTGCCCTGATTGTGCGGCAGCTATCCAGAAATACGAACAGATAGCACACGATTTGCAGGGCAACGATGATTTTCTGCGAATAGCGTTTATTGAAGTGCCGCCATACGGCCAAAGACCCGTAAGTACAGACTCTGCTTGCTTGCTCGGCCGACTGGCCGACGTAAAAGAATGGTTCATCAACACCCCCGCCGTTGTGCTAACGTACGCTAGCACCGTCAAGGCCGCATGGGAACAGGCTCCTGACTTCGAAACCGTCGTGCGGCAGATGAGCAAAACAGACAAAAACAATGCTAAAGAGTCCGGACTTCGTATCAACAGAAACACTAACAAATCCGCTATATAGAAGAAAGGAGTTGACTATGACAATTATGCTTGTTGATGATTGGTAAAGCGAAAAGATGTGACATGTTGTTAAGTTGTTGATTAATTTTCAGAAAAACCCATTATTTAGGAGAAACCTATCATGGTACCGAGAAAATTTGGATTTTTTATGTGTTGTCTCTCAGTGATTTTCTATCTGGGGCATCCCTTGCTGATTGATGTGGCTCATGCGGACTCCAGTGATGGGGGTATAGTGCCGGAAAATCCGGGGGGCGATAACAACGCCTGCGGCCCATGCAACGATCCCCATAATTACACCTCCAGCGGAGTAGGCAATGGAATCTGTGGAAGATGTGGGGATAAGACTTACACTTATGAAGGTGGTTCTTGTCAGGGAACTGATAATGTAGATGAATTTAATTGTCTGGATACGTCTTACTACACAACCTATACCGCTAACTACGAAAGCACTCCAGTTGGTTCCTTGATGTTCGCCGTTTGCTTGGCGGCGCTTGCTGCCTGCGTCATAGCCGACGGCGCATGCTTTACATTGTGCGGCGGTGTCTGTTTTGTATCAGGCGTATTTACTCTGGGGGCCTCTTGCCTGGCGTGTTTGGGCGCCTGTGGGGCTGGCGGAGTTGCCTGCATCTGCGCCTACGATGAGTGCAAGGAAAATTGCGACTACGTTCCTCCGATGACCCACGGTACTGGAACCACAGCTGGATGTTGGTAATGGCTTTGATTGAACGATTTCCCTGTCCCACTGCGCATTAGCTTGCGCAGTGGGGCCCTTATTGGAGGTATACTTATGCGTAACGTATACTTAATCTTAATATTGGCAGTCGCTATTGTCTTGCCCTTCACCCAAGTCACATTCGCACAGGAGTCGCTTATTTCGCCTGAGGAGCTCTACAACAGAATGCGGCAGAATGCTCAGATTCAGGCTCGTACAGGGTACGGAAAATTCGCAAGGAGAGTCTATAATGATCCACAGCTAAAGTCCGAGGCTGAAAGACGTGCTGAGATCGACGAGACCATAAAACAGATAACTGCCAGCGCCGAAAAACTGCAACCGCGCGAGAGGCAGAAACGATTAAGTCAGATTCCTGATATCCGGTTATCACTCGAGAAACAGTCGAAAAGCACCTTGAATACAACAGTTCAAGCATATTACGTATCCGGCAGCAAACACCGCACGGAGACATGGGCGCAGTCGAATGAGGACCCATTAGATGCGTTTCGGGGCTACGAGTTCAAGCTTGATGTTGAATCCGCTTCCGTAGATGTCTGGAACGGACAATATACCGCCCGATTGACCCGGATGGCGCAGAGTGTTGAAGAGCAGCCCCATGATCTTCTTATTCTGACGTCGGATAAACCCAGGCCTCTCGACTTCCTTGCTTTTGGACGCGAGGTACCGGATAATCTGCTCGATACTTTTCGTGAGCAAGGCCATCCAATTTGCGTCGAGTCAACGGTTACAAAGGACGGAGAAGAGGCCCTGATTTTAAGGATTGGGGAAAAAGGTACGATTGGTTTTTTGTTGGAAACTGTAGTCTTGCCCAATAAAGGCTACTCGATTGCCGAATCAAGCGTCATGATGTATGGCGCACCCCAAGTGCGTGAGGAATACAGCGACTTTGTCCAAACTTCGGCTGGCTTCTGGGTTCCAATGAAGATCAGACGAGAAGCTTACAAACTATCGGAGCACAAGGTGCCTGTGCTATCTTCTCGCCTGGAGATGATTGCTTTGGAGGAACCCAAGGTTAACGTCTCCATCGACGACAAACTCTTTGATCTAACCCCAACGTCTACCACGTTAATGTTAGACCACCGTCTGGGTCAGAATGTTGGGTACTTGGTACCAGGTGTGAACTCGAAAGAAGGGGCACTTAGCGAAATTTTCACCCCGGATGAATCAGGATTAACACCGGAGGTTAAGGTGACAGACAAAACGGTTGCGTCGCCAATAACAGAGACTGAAGCTGAGACTGTTCAGCCAGGGTCTAAGAGAAGCGATGAGTCCAAGGATAAGGAACGCCGCACTCGTAAGGAGGAACAAGCTCGCGTCAACCTCGAATTAGTAATAAAGCCAATTATCGTTGGGCTAATGCTGACACTGGGTTTTCTCGGGGGAATGTGGCTGCTGAAGTGGCGTAAGAAACAAATTGGTAGTGTCGATGCGAAATAGTCGCATCTATCTTATCTGTGGATTTATTGTGGCCGCCATCTCGTGCATTGTGCCTAACACTATGCGCTTGGGGGCGGGCGGCGGGGACAAACAGATAGCCAAGCAACAAGGGCCGATTCCAGAACCGGCATATGCGCTCGAATTACATGAGGGTGGCAGACTAAATTGGCTCAAGGGATCATCCGATCTGGGGCGATTTCTGCCGGACATGCGTAGCTCGCGAACGATACAAGTGACCTCACGGCTATCAAAGCCTATGAAGAACGTCAAGATACTTAGCAGTTGCGGATGCACAAAGGCTACATTTAATAAGCAGTCTCTGGACTCTGGTGAAACGGGAGAAATCTCGTTTACATACGACTCTACCGGAAGGCACGGAAAGAATAAGATCCACTTGAACTTGGTCTCAGACACCAGCGATATTCCATTTTATCCCTTAGAAGTGTATTGCACAATTGTGGATGGGCCCTCGTCATTATATGTGAGTATCGTGCCGCATTTTATCAACGTCGACGAGGTGTGGTCGCCCACATTAGAGAACGAGTATTTGCTTGACGTTGTGACTATTGACAAAAGAATTGATCTTCCTCATATAAGAGTGAAAGGCTCAAAACCATATATACAACCTCGTATTGAAGTATCCAACAAGGCGTCGGAAACCCGCTATGTCAGAGTGAAATTGTTGAGACCTCCAGCAGGAGCTATGAACGAGAGCATTAGTTTGTTCTATAACTGTGATGGTTACGATTATGAAGTTATGGTTCCAGTTGAGGGAACGGTCAAAGGGCGATATTCTACTTCTCCATCTATTGTCAATTTAGGCACGATATACAACGTGAAAGATGCTAACGCCATTGTAGATGTATTTGTAAACGATGAGTCATCTAATGAGCCATTATTAAATGTCGAAGGTGATTGGGAAATTGAAAAAGTGATATATGAAGGGCAATCTAATTATCGTATCAAACTCGTTTTGCGTAAATCTGCTCTCTCGAAATATTGTGCTGGCAAATTGCTAATTGGAGGGGACTTAGGCGAAACGCCTTTGGAGGTACCGATCTTTGCCACGGTTTCAAAACCCGACAGCATGAACTGACCCGGACCTGCATGTGTGCGGTCATAAGCACGATTTTCGCAGGGTTTCTGGATCCCGTCGCGGATAGGGCAAGGTGCCGGCTGCCAATCCAAACTCGACCACCATTGCCGTCGGGCAGGTTACAGGCATTTGTGCGTGTGGAACTCAAGGATGAACAAGAAAGGCCGTTTGAAATTCCGGTCCTGGCACATGTCGTTGGTTATTTGGAAGTTACCCCCAGTGAACTGGTTATTTTAGATAATCAAAATAAGAGAGGCGGAACACGATCTATTGAGACTGCTCCTGGCAAAGTTAAGAATTTCAAATTGTTGTCGGTTGACGTTCCTTCAGAATCTATCCATTACAAAGTAACACGTGCTTCAGATGGCCGTGTTATGATCCGTTTGGATAACCTCCATGCCTGTGAGGAGATCGATGGAACGAGTGTGCATATATTCACGGATGTAGAGAAGTTGGAGAAAATCGAAGTTCCGATCCGGATAATTGCAACAACCAAAAACATAGGAGAGCTAGGCGCCGATGGCTATTGCCCTGGGATCTGATTGGCTCCCTTGGCTGCCATTTTTCTGGTGGATGTTGCTTATCTTGGTCAGCCTTTCAATCATAATTGCAATTGCTGGCATGGCTGTAGACAATTGGCGGCTGAGTAAACAACACAAAGGCAAGTAGTACGACGGCGGCAAGAAGCATCTATTTTCTTGACCTGCTTTCATCGGCTGACGCACAAGGCGGCATTACGTCATTCGTAATAGACAAGCCGAACGCGCAGCTCCGCCCACGAATGAGGCTGTTTCCGCCACATCTTCGAAGGTAATGTGTGCATACTCCGTCTGTTTGGCATCAATCAAGGCAGCGATTTCATCTTTGACCTCTTTTGGAACGGTCAGCAGCGTGGGTACTTCTAACCGGGCGACCTTCACGCCAGCATCTGACGAAGGCCTCGAAGCGGCACAGCCAGCTAAGAATGTGCCAACTATACTCACCAAAATGGCAAATGCTACCGCCCTCATTCCAGCTCTCTCAATCTGAGCTTGATAAAGAACCTGCAAGAATCATCGATATGGCTGCAAGCCATAGCACATATAGGCACTGGGTCAGCCAATTATTGTGGGGGTGTCCGTTTGAACCCTTGCAGGAACAACTTTTCAATTGATTATTCATTATCGACTACTGATAATCTAACAGCCGTTCGCAGTTGATGATTGTTGGTTAGTATTCAGTATGTCGAATCCAACATTAGTAACATTCATTGTTTACTTTGTGTTTTTGTTGGGGATCGGCTTCTATTTTTACCGCAAGAGTGTCAGCATAGAGGATTATCTGTTGGGCGGGCGCGGCATGGGGGCGTGGGTGACGGCGCTTTCAGCACAAGCGAGCGATATGAGCGGCTGGCTGTTGATGGCGCTGCCGGGGCTCGTTTACGCAAAAGGGATAGGACAAGTCTGGATAGCGATAGGCCTCTTCATTGGAACCGTTTTGAACTGGAAGCTCGTATCCGGTCGGTTAAGAATCTACACGCAGAAAACTGATACGATAACACTGCCCTGCTTTTTTGAAGCACGGTTTGGCGACCCGACAGGGCTGCTGCGGGTATTGTCGGCTATTGTCATTCTATTTTTTTTCACGATATACGCCTCGGCACACCTACAGGCTACGGGCACACTGCTTGAATCAACTTTCAAGATCCGATACGAGGTAGCGGTGCTCGTTGGCGGTGCGATAATAATTATCTATACTTTCTTGGGTGGCTTCCTGGCGGTGTGCTGGACCGATTTTTTCCAGGGCACGCTAATGGTTTTGGCTTTAATAGTCGTTCCGGCACTGGCATACATTGATGCTGGAGGGACCGAAACAATACGGGAGACTATGACAGACATACAGAAAAGTCTGATACCGCAGGGAGATAAATTTCCACTTTTGATGATTATCTCCATGACAGCGTGGGGCCTCGGCTACTTCGGCCAGCCACATATACTCGCGCGATTCATGAGTGTCAAATCGGTGGGCAAACTGACCGAATCAATGACCATAGCTATCGTTTGGGTCTTTTTCTCGCTGGCAGGTGCGGTCATAATAGGCCTTGTCGGAATTGCCATGTTTGACAACCTCGCCGAGGGCGAAGAGGAGAAGGTCTTTATCTATATGATAGACAAAGTGATGCACCCGTGGCTGGCGGGGATAATGCTGGCGGCGATCTTATCAGCCATTATGTCAACCATAGATTCGCAGCTTTTGGTTTCATCGTCGGCACTGACGGAAGATTTCTACCAGAAAGCCATAAAGAAAAACGCTTCGCAGCGAGAAGTTGTCCTTGTGGGCCGAATCTGCGTAATCATAATTTCGGTGATAGCATTAGTTCTGGCGCTGCCTCGGAGTGAGACAATCTTAGTGATAGTGGCTTACGCCTGGGGCGGATTCGGGGCGGCCTTCGGGCCTTTAGTGCTCTTTGCGCTGTTTTCCCGAAAGACAAGCTGGCAGTCAGCTCTGGCAGGAATGGTGATTGGGACTGTGGTTTTGGTTGTATGGAAGCAGGTGGGCTTGAGTGACACTATGTACGAAATTGTTCCCGGATTTGCTGCCAATTGTCTGACGATGTTTGCACTAAATAGAACGATCGGCCAGAAAGACCAAAAGGTGCTAAGACAATACGAGGAAGTGGTCAAGGCAATTACTGCTCGAGGATAATCTTAGCGTCAACGTATGAGCCTCCGCCAGCTGACTGGCAGGGCTGAAAGGATCAAGAAGAATATGGCTCGAATAGCGGTGGACGTTGTGCTGCTGCCATCGAATGAAATGACCAATAAGGCAATCGAAGCAAATGCCGAGCTGGTGCGAAAATTCGGCGAAAAAATCGTGCTGAACAAGGAGAGTTGCTTGCCGCATGTCTCCTTGGCAATGGGCTGTATCGATGAGAAGGACCTCACTTCTATCGGTAAGGTGTTAGAGGTAATTGCACAAGAGAGTTCCTTCGGAAACTTCAAAGTAGTTGGCATTCGGACATCAACAAATGCGAGGGGCGAACAGGTTTCAGTGTTCGAGATAGAGATAACAGAAAAGCTTCAATCGCTTCACGAAAAGGTTATGAAGAAAGTCACGCCGTTCTTCAACTACGATGTGACTGGCGATATGATATATGGCCACGAGCAGGTTGCTCAGACTACATTGCTCTGGATCAAGAACTATCCCGAAAAGGCAAGTTTTGCGAATTTCTTGCCTCACATAACAATTGGATACGGTGAAATAGAAAGACCAGCGTTTCCGATAAAATTCACTGCTTCAAAACTTGCCTTATGTCACCTTGGAAATCACTGCACGTGCAGGAAGATCCTCGTATCATCGGACCTTGCAACCGTTTGAGGCCGAAGAACATTGAGGATAGTGCGAATGCTTCAGGCGTTGCGGAGCATGGTTCAGTGAGCGATAACACTCGATATCCTGAAGACAGGCAACAACAGCGCTATGGCAATGGTTCCAATGATGCTGCCAAGAATTGTAATCATCAATGGCTCTATGAGGCTCATAACGCTCTTAATCGAGGCTTCGAGTTTCTTTTCGTAGAAAACAGATATCTTATCACAAACTTCACCTAGCCTGCCGCTCTTTTCTCCTGCCCGCAGCATTTGTATGATTCCAGGCGCTATTAGCTCGGCGCCGGGCGAAATCTGTATGGACTCTGATAGCTGATAGCCGTCCCGAATCTTTGCGTCCGCGGCGGCCCAAAGCTGCTGAAAATAGTAATTCTCGCACGATCCCTGAACTACCCGTATGCTGTCCAGCAGCTGCACACCCGTATTGACCATTGTCGCCATGATGCGCATACTGCGAGTAATCACCATATCAATGAACATAGTTCCAAGTACCGGTGTTCGAATTTTGATGGAGTCTATGAACCGTCGGCCAGTTGCACTCCCTGCCAAATAATACAACGCCATCGACGCTAATATGAGCACTGTCACGACAACTGTCATCACCTGGAAGTCACCCACTGTTTTGCTAAAGCCAACCAGCACCTGAGTAATCCTTGGTAATTCAGCTCCTCGGGCTTCATAGATTTTCATGAATCTGGGCAAAACAGAGAACATCAAGGTGCCAGTCGCTGCGACAGCCATAAGCGCCATTATAATCGGATACGTAAGCGCACCCATGATACGCTTACGGGTCTCCAGCTCGAAGGTCAAATAGCCGCTGAGCACTGTGAGCATTTGAACCATTTTGCCGGATGCTTCCGAGGCCTTAACCATACTTATAAACATCGAGTTGAATATCCTCGGGAATTGTGCCAGTGCTCTTGAAAAATTTTCACCGCCTTTGACTTTTTCAGCCACATCTACAATTACGGCTTTAAATGTAGCGTTGTCACCCTGCTCTGCAATGGCGTCAAGAGCATCGCTCAACACAACTCCGCTGTCAAGCATTACTGATAGCTGCGACGTAAACAGAATCAACTCCGAGCGCTTTACTTTTGCATTGTGGAGCCGGTTGGATGGTTCGGCAGCCACCCACCCCAAAAGCCTGGCGGGGCGCCCCGGCACTCGGTCGTCTGTACGTTTCACCACTTTGCCAAGTATCCGTGCGGTTTTTGTCGCCAATGCAGTCATGCGTTCGTCTCACGTATCAACTATGGGATAGACATCATGCTTGTATGTAAGTAGTCCTCAATACTTCTTCGATAGAAATGATTCCTGCCTTTACCTTTTCGATCCCGTCCAGTTCCAGAGGAATCATTCCCTTCTCAAGTGCCTTTGCCCTCAATTGCTTTGAGCTTACATGCTCGTTAATCATCTCTGTAATTTCTTCATCGGGCACGAATAGCTCATGAATAGCGATTCGACCAGCATAGCCAGTATTCCGGCACTTCCTGCAACCAACGCCACGATGGAATTTGTCAGCTTCCCCACTCAGTTTTTCAACGGTTTTTCTTATGCTTACGGGCGGCTCATATTCTGTCTTACAGTTGGGACATATCTTCCGCACTAACCGCTGGGCTAAGACCGCGGTCAACGAAGCACTGACCAGATATGGAGCAACTTTCAAGTCCATCAAACGCGTCACGGCACCAGGTGCATCATTAGTATGCAAGGTTGAGAGAACAAGATGGCCCGTCAGAGCCGCCTGGACCGCTATATTAGCCGTAGCTTCATCACGAATTTCACCGACCATGATTATGTCCGGATCCTGTCTCAACAAACTCCGAAGCGCCGTGAAGAATTCAAAGCCCACGCCACTATTTACCTGAAACTGATTTACGCCTGAAATGTTGCACTCGATAGGGTCCTCGACCGTACAAATGTTCGCCTCTTCGCCATTTAGTTCAGACAAAGCAGCGTAAAGCGTGGTATTCTTGCCCGAACCAGTCGGTCCTGTTACCAGAACTATGCCGTTTGGAGATTGTATGACCTGTCTAAAGAGGCACAGGTTCTCGTATGTAAAACCCAGTAACTCAAGGTTGAAAAGTATCTTGTGAGGGTCGATTATTCTGATAACCACCTTTTCACCGAAGATGCCGGGCATGACCGACACTCGCAAATCGACGGGCCTGCCTTCCACCAGAACGTGAATCCCCCCATCTTGAGGCAGGCGCCGTTGAGCAATGTCAAGCTCGGCCATGATCTTTATACGAGAGACTATCGCGGGATGCATCTGATGTGGCGGACCCATCTTTTCATACAGTTTGCCGTCAACCCGATACCGTACGCGAAGCTTTTTGTCGTCCGGCTCAATGTGAATGTCACTGGCATTCTCTCGCACAGCGTTATAAAGCAGATAATTGACGAGTTTCACTACCGGAGACTGGCCTGCTACCTCCTCAAGGTTGCTTATGTCCTGCGTAATATTCTCTATTAGCGTGAATTCCTCGAGGCCTTGTTCATCAATAATCTCATCAATGACAAAGACGTTGGCAGCCGGCAGATATGTTTCCAGTGTGGCCTTGATATCTTTAGCGGTCGAACACACTATCTGAACTTTGCAGCCACTTACACGCTCTATTTCATCCATCAAGAATACATTTGTTGGCTCGCTCACCGCCACCGTAAGGACACCATGGACCCTAAACAGGGGCAAAACGATGTACTCTTCGAGAAACTCCCTCGGCAAAATCTCGAGCACGTTTGGGTCGCACAGCTTGGGACTAATTTGCGCATAAGGCACACCATAGCCTTGAGCCAGCGCTGAGGCAATCTGATTTTCCGTACAATAGCCCATCTCAACCAGCAGCTCGCCAAGCAGCTTACGATGGCCTTTCTGCTCTTGCTCAGTCAGGGCCTTCACAATCTGCTCACCTGTTACGATACCGCGCGCTATCAGCAGCTGGCCAAGCTGGTTTTTATTTTCTACGGCTATTTGACTCATAATTGGCAGACTAAGGCTTGCTTCTTGTATTGGCGTTGATTTCTACTTTTCACGTGCCATCTACGCAAAACTTTTCACTGCCTCGGCTAATTCGGCGTAGTGGTCAAATTCGTTTTGAAGACGGGTGACTTCCAGAATCTTCTCACAGTTCTCGTCAAGTCCAGCCAGTCTTAATTGGGTCTTGTTCTGATTACAGTAGTCCCGTAGCCACAACAAAAGCTCCAGCCCCTCACTATCAATAAATCCTACGGCGCTCATATCAAGTACGATACCAACCTCGCGCTTTGCAAGTACATCGGTGACTGTATCCTGAAGCAGGCCGGTAAAATCACCGTCCAAGTCACCCTGCAACTCAACAACCGTAACGCTGTCGTAATCTTGTGTTCTGATTCTCATCCGATTAATGTCCCTACTGAAGCAGTGCCGTATTCTGAAAACTCACCACCGCCATAAATCTCGCTGAAACCCTTCCGGATCATCTCCCAGAGCTGGTAAACATCGCTGTTAAGAAACACTGTGCCAACTTTCTCATCAAACTGCGTGCCCAATCCGTTCCTTATCTCTTCGAGTGCCTCCTCAATAGTCCTTGCCTCTCTATAAGTTCGTTTTGATATCATTGCATCAAAACTATCCGCCAACCCAACTATCTTACCCAAGAGCGGCACCTGATCGCCAGCCAAACCTTGGGGATATCCCGTACCGTCGACCCGCTCATGATGGCACAACACGCCAGGTACGATATCACGCATCTGTTTTATTGCACCCAAAATGCCGGCCCCTATCGAGGGATGCGTTCTTATGCACTCGAGCTCTCTTTCAGTCAGCTTACCTTCCTTGCGTAGTACGGCTTCGTCTATCCCTATTTTCCCGATATCATGCAATAACCCAGCCAGATAAATCTTGTTTATCAGTTCTTCCTCCAAGGGTTCTTTTTGAGCGAGCTTCTCGGCAAGCCATCTGGAGATCAACGCAACCCTTTCAGAATGGCCGCGCGTATATTTGTCTTTTGCATCGATACTACTTGTCAGTGCTTTCAGCGAACCAATAAATAACTCTTTCAGGTCGTTGAAAAGCCTGCCATTCTCAACAAACACGGCACACCCACCGGCTACCGAGTTAAAAAGTTTTACATCGGTACTGTCGAAATCCTGTTTGTCGATTCTGTTTATCGCAACCATCAATCCCATTATGCGGTTGCCATTTATCGTTCCGCCAGTGAACCGCGAATCCGCTTTTTCCGTGCCACAAAGGGGTACGGCGATAATGTTTTGTATATTATCTGGCCAGTCATATGTAAAAGGAGAATCCACCTCGCTATCCAGCAGGGCCTCTTTTCCACCGTGTACTTCGTCAGTCAACCTACCATACAATATGGCTGCCGTTCGGTCGTCTATATCTATCAAGCCCGACCCGGCAGATAGAACCAACCTTTTTTCGCCTTCGACAGTCTTCTCCAACAGTATCGCTATACCTTCGACCAAGACAATTTCGGTCAAGCTGTCACAAGCCATTTGCAGAAAGTTTGCATCTGCCTCGGTGACCTTCATGTTCGTGCTGAGCTTGTGCAGCAGAACCAGCTCCTCGTATGTTTGGGCCAGTTCAGTGCTGACCATTTCAATCTGTTCTTCGGCCCCGCAAGCAGTTGCAAAATTCTCCGCGAAAAGGCCGAGCAGTTCACTTAGAATCCTGTCTCGTGTGTCGTACTGCACATGGCAACCCACCCAACTGGTAGTCTGCAACGCACTACCACCTAAGTCAATCAAGGCCACTCCAACAGGCTGGCTGCTCCGTTTCAGAACGGCGCATAGAATCAGATTCTCCTCGCCAAACCGGCATACCTGCACGCCGGTTCTGTCGGAACAGCTTCTCTCTACTCGCGCATCGCCTGTGTGTTCTGTCGACCCTTGATCTTGATTCAACGCTCGCAGGCCTATTTCCACTAATTGCTGTCTGGTCGATTCGAACTTGCCCCCCTCGCACAGCAGCACAAGTGCGCCATCTGCGTTGAAAACCACAAAATTAGCGCCGAATTTGTTTATCCTGCTACCAAATCTCTTCAATTCACGTAGCTGCGATGGGCTTAGACTTTTGCTACTCGTATCTAACATTCGCCTCATTGAATCCTGAATCCGCCATTAGGTTTGTTGATTCACTGCTTGTTGATATAAAATATCTTCAATGTTCCCCAACAGTTCCTTAGGACTAAAAGGCTTGCTGATGCACTCCGATATCTGCAAATCTTCCTGCTGCTGTTGCGTTATAGCGAAGTTTCTGGCTGTCAATAGAATCACCGGTATATCTCTGGTTTGCTCGCATTGTCGAAGCTTCTCCACAAGTTCCAATCCGGTCATACGCGGCATCTGAAAATCAGTAACGATGATGTGCGGCTTCTCTTGACAGGCCAACTCAAATGCTTCAGCGCCGTTATCTGCGGATATCACCTCATAACCGTTATTGCGAAGCTTTATCGCCACCACATGAACAATGTGGATCTCGTCGTCTACAACCAAGACCTTCTTTCCCACCATCTTTCTTGCCTCCCCAAAAGACTAAGGTTTAGCTTATGATTTTTCCCGGTCCGTGAACTGCTCTTCTCTTACATCGCCCCGACTGCTTCTCTCGTTGCCAAAGGCAGCTCGAAGCCAAACGTGCTTCCAACTCCGGGTTCACTTACAATAAAAACCCGGCCGTTGTGAACCTTCTCGATTATCTGTTTAACAAGATTAAGCCCCAAGCCGGTCCCTTTTGCCTGACTCTTGTTTGCACCAACCCTGTAAAATTTATCAAAGATATGCTCGATTTCATCTTTTGGAATGCCAACTCCCGTATCAGTCACAGTAACTTGCGCCACACCCAAAATCTCATTGACCACAGCCTCAACCTTAACCGACCCCCCGCTGGGTGTGTACTTGACTGCATTACTAAGCAGATTGACAATGACTTGCGAAATCATATCTTTGTCGGCGTATACCTGATCATAAACAATTGGCCTCTGTGTAATAATCTCAATATTCTTTTCCTCAGCGTAGCTTTTTATCATTTGCAACTGTTCTTCTATCAGTATTGTCAGACTGACTGGTCTTTTCTCTATCTTTATCAGGCCCGACTCTATTCGCGAAATATTCAGAATGTCTTCAATCAATCGGTTCAATCGTTGCGCCTGATTCTGAATCACCGAGTAGAACTCTTTCCTTGTTGCTTCATCATCAGCTTCGCCTTCAGCCAGCATTTCTGAATATGCTGTGATAGAAGCAAGAGGAGTTTTGAGCTCGTGCGAGACATGACTCACAAAATCGTTCTTCATCTGTGAGATTCCTTTTTCACGTGTGATATCGTGCAGGACCGCAACAACTCCGCATACCTGCTGACTCTGGTCTCGCACGCACGAGACAATGCAGTCGAAAGTTCTCGGCTGACCACCCTCTAAAAATTGGATTTCCTGCCTCCTCGCTTCGGCTTTACTTTGCCGACTCTGGCGTAGAAAATCCACAAATTCACGCTTGGCTGCATCTATTAGCTCGCCAACCGGCATATGCCGCGCACCTTTGAAATCAAAATTGAAGAGTCTTCCAGCAGCCTCATTCGCCATTAACAGCTTATCAAACTCATCGACAACAATAACCGCATCACGCAGGCTATATATTATCGCCTCGGTGTTTCTTTTCTGTCTTTGTAGAAGTTGAGTTTCGATCTGTAAGTCCTTGGTCTGCTGTTGAAGCTGGTCTATCAGCTTGGAGTCACCCTCAAGGCAGTAATTAATCGCGGCACTCAACTCCTCTATTTCTGGGCGAGCCCTTAGCTTGATGTGGGCTGGTTGCTCTGTCTTAAGTAGCATGGCCATGGACGTGATTGCCCGGTCCAGCCTTAGCCAGTACCAGCCCAGCCAAATCACGCCCACAGCCACTACACAATACGCGATGGTGCGTAGTGCGTCATGCCAACTGCTCCAGGCTACCGCGATGCCAGACTCTTGCCACTCGGCAAGACCGCCTATAAACAAAGCACACACCACAATAGCCATTACTATCGCATATGGCTTTCTTCCAAGTTTCAAAGCCACCACTCCAAACCGATTGACAATTGATTATTCTTAGCTTCGGTCAACCACCGATAATCAGTTGTCTACCTTCTGATCCACTTGGAAGCCTCCTGGCGATCAACGTTCTCCAGCATAATCCTTTCCAGATTTTCCACTTCATCCGGGTCCGTTTCGGCAATAATCCGCTCTTTCAGCCTTATGGCCTCAAGATACTGCGGCCACAGTGTAAGCGTCATCCCAAGGTTGTGCATCGCGGCCTTATGGTCGCCTTCAACGTAGCACCTTACAGCCTCTGCATACAACTCTTGGGCCAGTCTTGACCTGCCTATCCCAAGCATCGCATCCTTGGCACCAAATCTCTTGCGACGGATATCGTCTGCCCGTTTTTGTCCCTCAGTCTCACTTGGTTCTTCTATGATATGAGGTGTCAGCAGGACTATTACCTCCTGACGCTCCACACTATCAGACGTTCCTCTAAACAAAGCCCCGACGATCGGAAGGTTTCCAAGCAGTGGAACCTGAGTCTTGTTCGTTGTGACTTTGTCTCGGAATAGACCACCAATTACTACCGTCTGGCCGTCTTTGACTATTATGTTGCTGACCAATTCGGCTGAGATTTCTTCCGGCAGGCCCTCAACCAGATTTCCCGAACTATCCTTCGGATGGATGTCCATTCGGATGTAGCCATCGTTGGCGATGTAAGGCCTGAATGCAAGCTTGGTTCCAGTATCGAGAAAATCCACCTGCGAGGTTAGTTGTGTATCCATAGAAACTGTCTGCTGGGATAGATATCCTATCTTCTTGCCGATGTAGACTTGCCCAAGCTGCTTGTTGACTGCCAATATCTTCGGATTCGCCAACACGGTCACGTCGCTGACCTGCTCAACAGCCCTGATGAATACGCCCACATCATCCTCCGTAAAGCCAACAAACAGGCCGCCACTCCTGGTTACCTGTCCAGTCCCTTGAGACTTAGCATAGTTGTCAACACCGCCCCGCACAATATCGCCTGGCATAGATACTACACCGGGTATTTGCGAGACCACTCCCTCAAGTGTGCTCCAGTCCACACCAAGTTCCATACCCTCCGTGAGCGTAACATTCAAGATAGTCGCCTCGACAAGAACCTGCTTTGGCCTGACATCAATGCCATCCAGCACTTCGGCGACTGCTTCAATGTTTTCAGGGAAGTCGAAGACAACTATTGTGTCATGCATCGCCAGGTTATCACCACCGCCTTTTCCGGCACTTATGGACTCACCGGTAGGAAAATCTGTCATCGCTGCGGAAGTGGTTTCGATGCGACCACCCTCTGTGCTTAGAAGCGGTGTGATCAGCTTCTTCGCCTCAGCAGCAGAGATGTAATACAAGGTGAAGACCTGGTAGACCATTCGCTCCGGGTCTGACATCAGCTTCTGATATTCTGTTCTCGTGTATACTTTGGTCAGGTTGCCCTTGAGCTCGTATTTGAAGTTATCTCCTAAAATCGCGTTCATAGCGTCCTCAAACGTGACATCTCGCAGCCTCGTAAATCCTAATACGCCATCAACGCTCTGTGAAGGCACAATATTCTTCTTGTATAGTGCCCCCAATACTCGAAGTGCATCCTTGATGCCGGTATCCTTCTCGAAAGCGATCAGCGACAGCCGCCCATTCTTGAAGACTCCCACTTCGACAGCACCTGCAGGAATATCCGTTGCCTCCGCGCTCTGTTCAACGCAGCGTGCAGACGCCGTGATCATAAGAAATACTAAAGACCCTAAGAACATGCTCTTCACTATTCTGATTTTGCTCTTCGACTTTTCGCCTTGATACATGGTTTCGCTCCTACTTTCCTAAGAACCCATTTTACAAACAATTGTAGCAACGCGGCACTTGTTAAGAACCGCACCGCTGCAATTCAATCAGCTACGTCATTTTGTCTGTCAAAGCCTCAACTTTATCTGCGCTTGCCCACATCTCATAAACACCGCCCTTTCTTCAACTCTAACTACTTCACATTCATACGCATTGCCTCCATACTCGACGAGCAACCTATCTCCCACTAACAACAGCTTATCATTGATAAAAGCCTGCGGATTTTCGCCCAGCACTATTGCTTCCAGCTGCAACTTCTGTGCAACTTGTGCGATTACCTTCTCACTATCATGCCCTGAAATCCCACTTACCTCTCTATTACCGGCTGAATTATTTTCTTCTCTATCTTTAGCAAAGCTACGCCAACCATCCGAATCGAAGAAGTCTCTCGTCAGTACATCATTGCGGCCCGCCACTTCTGGCAATTCAATAAAAGACATTCTTGCCTGCGGACCTGGCTGGCCTTGCAAGTCCCCCTGCTGTGCCATCAATGTTGCTTCAGCAGTTGTCGGCGTTTCCTTGGTAAAGACTCTAACCCACATGAAGGCCATAACAGCAATCATACACAGCGCAACCGTCGTCTTCTTCCTATCTGCAGCCAAACGGCCAAAGAGCCTGTTTGGCCCGTTGCTGGCATTTGTTATCTTTCGCTTCATGTCTTCCCAGAAACCAATGAAAGTTCCCTGTTAGACCCGACTTGTGGTCTGTAATAAATGAACGCCTTGGTTTGCATGCTCACTTGGCCACTAAAATCGGTATCGTTGGTCAGTCTTACCTGCTCAATGCGAACTAATCTATCCAAGCCCTGCAACCGCTTATAAAATTCGAAAATCTGCACCAATCTGCCTGTACACTGCATACCGACCGGTATACAGCTCAAACCGTCAGCCTTTATTTCCTTGCCGGGAGTGACCACTTGCTCGCTTAGATTATGCTCGCTCATTAGGTTAGCTATCTGCTGCAAAAATACACCAAGGGACCTCTGCGTCGGTACATTTGCCTCGAAGTCTGCAACTAACGTCTGCAGTTGCTGCAATTGCTCTTCAAGCACAGGCAGTTGTTGCCGCTGTAGCGTCGCTTTGACAATGAGTCGATCTTGTGCAGCTTTGGCCCGGTTCAGAGCTGTGAGTCTTCTCTGTAAGGGCAGGTATCCAAACCAGATAAAATCAGCCACAAAAAGTCCTGCCACAACACATATCATTAGTTGCTTCCTTTTTCTAAACCGTATCAAACGAGCTCGTGGCATATATGTATCGCTTACTTACTATGAGTTATCTCTTACTGATCAATCTCTCTTACAATCCTCGGCCTTCAACCATCAGTAATCAATTGATCTTATAATTTGCCAGATAGCAGCCTATCTCAAACTCACTTACTTGATAAGTGTTTGATACAAGCTTGATCTCAGGTCTCACGCCATTAAAAAGGCCGCTTTTGGGATCCCTGTGATCCACCGTAGAACTCCGAATTGGCTTTATCGTCTTGGGCCGAGAATATGACGGGTACACCAAACAGAAATATGGTGAATGTTCCAACCTGGTAGTCAAATCGGCCACATCACTTGCATCCGTGGCCACACCGCTTATCACCACCTTAAATCGGACGTCACTGGGGCGCAGATTGCTTTTCCCGTCAGGCCAAACTCTAACAGCTCGTACAGCAGAACCGGAATTTGGCTTCGTTTTTTGCTTGTCCACAAACTCCTCAGCCGTGATTTCGACTTTGCTAAGAACCATCTTTTCGTCAAGCAAAAAACTGATCTCGGCCAAGATGTTCGCCAAATCAATTTTAGAATCAATCTCTCTGACAGCTTCTGCTTTTTCCTGCAACTTCGTGACTTTGCCCTTTAGACCAGCAGACTCAAGCAACGCGGCTGCTGCTTCTGTCTGCCTGACCGCCTGCTGAACAAGCTGGGTTGCGGCCCTCGAAATCGCGTGGGTAGTGACAGCGTTCCACACCATTATCACCACGAATGCGCCTGCTAAGGCAATATATTGCGTGCGGTAACTCATCCGCCGCCGGATGTCATCCTTGTACCAGTTTGGAAGAAAATCAATTTCTTTCATAGCTATCGGGGCTCTCAAAGCCTCTTTTTTCTGCTTCTGGCGAACGCCTACTCCTGCTATTGGCGGGAACTTCTTGCCAACCCTTAAGACTTAGCCCAACCGCCACCGCCCACTCGCAAAGCAAGTCTTGCCTTCGACTGTTAAATTTTGCATTCAATTGATCGAAGCTTCTTAACGGCTGAGCCACCTCAACCCCAACATCCAGTTGCCGCCTTAGAACATCCAACAGAACGGTCTCATAAGCCTCTCCTCCGCTGAGAAATACATTATTGGCACGTCTGCCCCTGAATGTCACCGTATAATACCTTAGACACAGCGCTATCTCCCTGGCCAGTTCCCCGGCACCGACACCTATCGCATCAACCATTACCTGTCGTGTCGATGCATCGAGCCGCTGCTCGCTGCTCGTCGGAGACTCATCTTCAAGGTCCCGCTCCGGCGCCGAAAAGTCACTTTCCATTCGAAGCCTGCCTCGCAGCATTTCCGCTTCATTAACCTCAATGCCTAATCTCGCCGCGACATCGCGATCAAACTTTTCCCCACCGATCGGTATCTGCTTAACAAAACTAATACCTCGTCCGTGGCCAAAAACCACGGTGGTAAACCTGCTGCCAACATCAACAAAAACAACCGTGCGCTCTATATCTTCCTGGCGCCTCAGCAACCTCTCAAAGCTCCTGAACAACGCACATGGAATCGTATCTATTGCGATCGGCCTAAGCCGCGCTTCTTCAAGCATGGCGATGTGACTTCTTATCGTTTCGTTGTCTACGGCAAACACTATCAATTCATTCTTAATCTCATCGCCCTGCCGAACACTCCCGGCAAACAAATAGTTGATCGCGTCCCTTGCCGGATCTAATCCGAAACGGTGGGTCGCTTCTTGCTCTAATGCCTCCTCGATTTGACCCGGTTCAGCTTCAGCTAAGCGCAGCGACCTTATCTTCAATCTGTCGTTCGGCAAACACGAGACAACATTTCGTCCGTGGAAGTCACCGCGCGTCAGCATCTGTTTTATCGCCGAAACAAGAGACTTCCTTCTTTCTTGCCCGTCACCGTTTACACCCGAATCGACGCGAACTTTATCTGCTGCAAGAATACCTATCTGGTCGCCATTCATTACCAGTTGAAGCATCTTGATAGAATTGTGACCTATATCCAATCCTATCGGCCCCAGAGTCCGAGGTTTTAGCTTCATACTTATCATCAGCTCTACCTTCGTCAGTCGGAAATAGAGATATAACCTGTTACAGGCTCAACAGTAACCGTCCTGGTAAACGATCCTGCTCGCAAGGTTATAACACCACTATTCAAAGCAGCACCACCGCCATTGTAGGGACTGCCGAGATAGTCAAACTTGATGCTGTTGGTCGCATCAAAATTGGCACTGACAATCTCAACTCTGTCCAACCTGCTGTCGTTTCTAAAGTCCATTGTGTAAAGGAATCCCTTTTTAACAGGATGCTGTATCACGTCACCATTCTGATCTTCTATTTGATAACTCTCCGTGGCCTCGTTAAACACTACCGAGATATACTGTCCTCTGCTTATTGCCATACTCTTGGCGTACTCAAGATCCGCTGCTACCATGTTGGCAGCCGACCGAATTTGCATGCTCGCCGCTGAAGACACCATCGGTACAACCGTTAGCGCCGCAATCGCGATGATCACGACTACGATCAGAAGCTCTATAATAGTAAAACCGCTCCTTTGTTTCGGTATCCCACATCTGACACCTCGCACCTGGCCTGCCCGCCCACACACTGGGTCATTCTGCCATACTGCATCAATAGACCCAGGATACGCTCTGGGTCCGACACGGCTATGCATGCAATACTGCATCGCTGTTTCTGCTCGTCTTATCTGATTATCGTGATACATTAGGAGCCCTGGCTCCCTTGTCTTTTCGGCTTGTTTGAGACGCATCTTTACCCACCTCTGAACCGGCGTAAGCCAGTCATAACGTCCTGTAAATTCTTACACTTGCTTAATTGACCGAACCGGCCCGCTTATCTCGCCTACCACCGTCGTTTCGGACAAACTTAAGGCGATACAACTGCCAAATCGCATACTTTCTACAATCAGGGCCAACAGAATTGGCATAACCGTCAAGATAGAATAGCAGGGTTTTTGAGCTGTCCCGATGTCTTGAGTCAAAGAGGACGCAAACTCATATTATTCACGTATTTGGGATTTTTCTTCTCACCGCGCAAAAAGGACCGATAAGCAGCCCCTTACTTCATAATTTCAATCAGACCCCGTCAGTCAACGCTATTTCCTCTGGATACTTCTGAAGAAAGCCCCGGCTGCCTGTCCCCACTGTTCTTCGTTGCCTACTTCGGACCAAAGCACAACCGCTGCCTTTGCAGGCGCAGCGGTTACACCAATAGTGCTGCTGCCATCCTCATCCAGCCTCCAGTGCGCTACCAAACCTGGCAGACCATTAACCGGCGGATACACATCATTCGCATCCAGCGCGCAGCCATAAATGCGGACATCATCGATCAGACCATCCCAGTGCGTGCCCATCGTTCCTCGACCAAGCGTCAGTTTCTGCACGCCGCTCACGGTTCCGGCTAAGGGCCCAAGGTCGAACGTGAGAGTGTCAAGTCCACCATTGATGTACAGCTTCAGGCTGGAGCCGGTCTGCCATACCATTACCAGGTGCTGCCATGCCGTCGTTTGCGCGTAAGCGCTGCTTTCGATTTGAGTATAGTCGGAAGTAGTACGGATCGAAGCCTTTATGCAGTTCATGGCACCGCCACACCAGCCGCTCTCATCGTACCGGATTCCCAGTTCGTCGTCTGCGCCTGTGGGCTCAGAGCCAAACATGATGTCATAGTCCCCATTGATGACATCCGACTTGACCCAAAGTGAGACTGTTATAGCTGACAAGCCATTCAAATAACTGCCCGCGTAAAGATCCTCCACACTATCGTCAACTCCGTCAAACTCCAGTGCCCCATCCGTCATCCCACCGCTAGGCCGCCATGTCGGCCCATTATATAGCACAGCCGCGTGCCCGTTGCCGGACGAATCTCCAGCGGCCTCTGCAAGGATACCCTGCACGAACAACCCACCAAGCACGATAACATCGCTGGAGCTGCCACCGATTAGCACGTTTCCATCAATAACTGCAAGTCCATGGATCTCCAATTGACCGCCGCTTTCTACTATCAAGTCACCGGTTACCAGAAGTGCGGGCAGCCTCTTCGCAGATGTGAGAACATTTCCATTGCCACCGATTGTTAAATTACCGTCAACCACAAGCATACCTTCGATGTGGACGTCACCGGCCAGCGCTAAATTGCCGGTACAATGACAGACCCGCACAGGATCGCATGAACCAAGTGTCACGCTCGAAAGACTGCCGGAGGCTACGGTCTCAGTTGTATAGCGCGACGTGAAATCGCTCACCGTAACCCGAGGCCAAGCCAGCGGTAAATCCGCAATCGCCTTGTGCTGGCCAGTAATGCTTCCGCTTAGTGCGTTGGCAAATACATCGCCGTCGACCACGCCCTTGTTTGTCAATGCGCCGCCACAATAAACGTCACCCTTGATCGCGCAACCGCTCCAAAGCGTAGTGCCGCTTCCGGTCCACAAAGCGATGCAAGGGTCAAGCCGAAGCTCCGCAATCAGACTGCTTCGCCCCACCTCTTCGCCATCCCTTAGCTGATAAGCATTACAGTCTATAAGATAATTGCAGCGATCCGAACCATCGCGAACAACCGCTACGCTATAATAGTCCTGGCTGCCTGCAGCCAACTGCTGAGCTGTGTCGCCCATCCAGTATTCTGAATCGACATCCTGAGGGTTCAGAATAAGACCCTTGGCGTGCTGCAAACCGGATTCAGCCAAACAATCCATCTGGGCGCGCAGTGCCATGTTATAGCCACAAGCCAGCTCTACATCGCTTCGGGACAGAAAGCCCAGCGCCAGAATGGTTATTACCATTACAACGGACAGCACAATCAGCAATGCCGCCCCTCGCCTATCGGTGTTGTTTTTTTTGCGGCTAATGTTAATCATCGTCACTTACGATGGAATCACCGCCCTCGTTAAGCAGATTGACCGCCGGGCTCTGTAGCGCCACACTTATCTGGTACCCATGCCAAACATCATTTTCAGTAAGGTTAAACAACATGAGCGCTTTTATTTCCTCTGGATACTTCGAAAGAAAGCCCCGGCTGCTGGGCTCCACCTTTGTACTGTCCCAGACGCAGACCAGATTTCAATGGCCGCCTTCTTTGGAGCGGCTGTGACGGTGACAGTACAACCGGAAGTGTTCCTTATCCCATCACCAAGAATATACAACCCCCCAAGAATATTGACAACTACACCTAACTTGTTGTGGCAATCAATATGGTGATCGATCTGGGCCAAGCCCGTTACACTTAGAAACCCGTTATTACCTTCCAAATGTACGTCGTGCCCCACTATAAGCGCTGGAAAGTTCTCTCCTGCTGTGATTGTAACATTGCCATTGTCACGAATTCGCAAATCATCTTTCACTACCAAAGTACCGTCAATTACTATATCATCTGCAAGACCAAGAGTGCCATCACAGTAATATATCCCCGCCGGATTTCCCACAGTAGGTCCAAGCGTTACATCGTTCAGGTCCACTGTGTCAACAATGTCAACTGAATACTGGGAAGAGCCAATATAATAGTGTGAACTGAAATCAGTGTACACAAGACCAGGCAGACTTATTGGCGGATCTACGACAGCTGCATGTTGTTGGCCGAGCACGTTACCGTAGTTGGTTACTTTACCTTTTGTAAAAACATCACCATTAACGTTACCGTAGATTTCCCAATCATTGTCGCTGTAAATATCGCCATTTACTGTAACCTGAGCTGCTATTGGATATTTACTTGTTTGCCAGAGTACGATAGTCGGGTCGAGTCGAAGCTCAGCTTGTAAACTGCTGCGCCCAATCTGTTCACCACCCTTTAGCCTGTAAGCAGTGCTGGTTATCTGGTAATTACATTCGTTCAGCTTAACTACACTAACATCATAGTAATCATCACTGCCCGCGACCAACTGTTGACCTGATGCGCCCGCCCAATAGTCCGACGCTATATCTTGCGGATTGAGAATCAGTCCCTTGGCGTGCTGCAGACCCGACTCAACCAAAGAATCCATCTGAACGCGAAGTGCCATGTTCTGCCCGCACGCCAGCTCCACATCGCTTCGCGACAAGAAGCCCAGCGCCAGAATGGTTATTACCATTACAATGGACAACACAATCAGCAATGCCGCCCCTCGCCTATCGGTGTTGTCTTTTTTGCGGTTAATGTTAATCATCGTCACTCACGATGGAATCGCCGGCCTCGTTAAGCAGATTGAACGCCGGGCACTGCAGTACCGCACTTATCTGGTACCGACGCGCAATATCGTTCTCAGCAAGGTCAAACAAGATGTTCAGAAAAGTAGTCCGTGGCGGTGAAACGTCAAAAGAGAACTCCACACCACTGCACTGCGGTATCAATGGTACATAACTCACGCTATACCCGCTCGGCGAGAGCGCTTCAATCTCGCTCAAGTTTACCTGCGAGCTGTCGGAGGAAGGAAACTCACAAAGCCGCAAATACTCCGCATCAGCCCCCCTCTCGACATAGACCAGTTCATTGATATTGAGTTGCCCGTCGCCATTATCATCGGCCCGCCAGATCGCCAAATCATTACCGGGTGTGCCGCATATGAGTTTGCAGTGTCTAACAAGCTCCCAAATCCTAAGTGTGGCAGAACGTACCTGCGCTTGTTTGCGCCCGGTATCATCAGTCTCGTCATTTGCCGTACCAACAGCAAAGGCAAGCGTGGCGACCGCCGCCAAAATTATGCCGGTAACAACTAAGGCAACCCATAGCTCGACCAACGTAAAACCGCTGCCATGCCTCATATGTCGCATCGTATGTATCCTCGAAAAATGCGGACATCAAAATACGAACCTAAACGCAAACGCTCAAAACTGAAAACCATAACCTAAAATTCAAAACCAATCCTTCGACCTGGTCTGTAAGTAGAGAAAAACACCGGAAGCTTCGAGTCTTACGCTTCCGGTTTCATATTCTGCACTTTAGGATTCTGCTGTTATCACTTCGTCACAAGTCGGTATAAGGTCACAATCTTTCTGCCTTTGTAATATACTCGTACTGTGACGCGAATAAAGTTTGCCTCTGTCGTGCCAGCTTCTTGCGGCACATAAACATACTCGCAGCTTCCATCTCTGCTGAAGTTGGCGTAATGCAAATCCGTGAAGACCGTCCCGCTCGCGTCACGTACCTGACCCTGCGCCTCGGCGTAACCGTCATACGTCGTAACTATCTGCTCGTACGCGGTGTTAACAATCTGCTCGCTCAAATCACTGGCAAGCTTGGCCCCCAAAGTCATGCGCATACCTTCGGCCCGTACGGCTGCTCCGCTTGAAAACGGAAGCAGTACCCCCGCCGCCGCTACACAAAGCACGAAGGTGGCCATCATCGCCTCAACGAGCGTAAAACCTCCCTGCCTCGTGCTCCGACGCCTGCTGCTAATAGTCATAGTATTGCTCTCCGTTGCTGTCAGCTCCTGTGTTATCGCCTCGAATCTCTGAGGCAGCCGCCTTGTATATCCAGCCATGGCTGTTATCGGCGCTGGCTGGAAAGGCCTCGCCGTTGCCAAGCATCTGCACTGTGCTTTTGCCGTTGAATGGATTAGCCGGTATCTTCTGCAGGTAAGGGCCCCGATTATATCCGGCCGTCCCAGTCGCAGCCGTCTGCCCGCTGGCGTTGCTTGCCATTGTGGCCTGCGCAACGAAAGCATCCTCAGTAGGTGCGGCAGTGGAATCACCATTCAGATAGCCGGGTCCAACTTCCAGATGCTGGCCCTTGTAAATCAAGATGAATCTGCGAAGTAGTTGTAAATCCGTCGCAAGAGCACTTTGTCTGGCGGAACCGGCACTGTTCGCGACGGCTGGAATGACAATTACCGCCAGGATACCAAGCAAGACAGCCACTATCAAAATCTCGACAAGCGTGAAAGCTCTTGCTTTTTTCATAATCTAATCCTTCTGCCTATACGCAGTTTATGTTCTCATTAAAAAGGCTGACGTGCTATAGGCTATTGCCTCAGCACGGTCAGCCAATCTATAACTTCTCAGTTTTTGCCAAACGTATGCTAACGGCTTGCCGCGAAAATATTCACGGCACGGCCGACCCATCACCGCTACAGCAGAGCGTGTGCAGCGCTGTCGTCAGCATGGATCGAACCGTCGCTTGCATCGTACTCCCAGCCACCGACACCGTCACCAGCAGTCCCAGTGTTATCCAGGGCGCTTTTGTCGTTGAACTGATTTGTCGGAACCTTCTGCAGATATGGGCCGTAGTCACTACCAGTGGTGGCTCCGGCGATATCAGTGGTACCTGTCATTTGGTCCACGAAGTCCGCGAATGTCGGCGGAGTATCGTTGTGCTGAACCTTATACAGCTCGATCTGCGAGCGCAACGTTTGAAGATCGGTCATCAGACTCGAAGTCTTGGCTTCGGTGCTGGCCTCAGTAAACTGAGGAATCACAATCGCCGCCAGGATGCCGAGGATGACCACTACAATCAGAATTTCCACTAATGTAAAACCACCTTTAGCTTTCATTTTTGCCCCCTTTAGTAAGAACTTTCTTTCCTAATTTGGCATGTGAGCTTCGTCACATGCAGCAGTCTTTCCACAATCCAAAATATCGACCTAAACAATAGGCGACTTAACTGTCCATCACTGTTCTATGAGCTCCAACACCTCCAAAATGAGAAAACGTTCAAAATACACATACAAGTACATCAAAAGTCCTACTTACACACTCAACAGACAACAAAACTACGAACTGTCACGTCCGAAAATATTCTTAGGCCGATTAAAGTATAAAGAATAAAGCTTCTGTGGCCAAATCCCCGCACATGCTAATATTGGCTGCAGCCAGATTCTTTTGAACCACCCCTGCGATACACATAAACGCACACAGGCAAAGCAACCTGCCAATGCCCACTAACCGACAGCCCATAATCAAGCCTTTTGCTTCGCTTGGAACCCTTTGAAGTGCCTCACACCTACCTCGCAGCGCAGTCAAACGACCCCAACCGGTCTTTAATTTGCTTGCAGCCCATCCTTTGCCTGCTCAGTACGGGCTCAAAGTGCTCTGGCGCATTTCTGATATGGATTCGTCTTTCAGTCTGGCCCGTATGAACAAGTTCTATCCGGATGTAATCGATGCCTTGCAGAGCCGACTCAACCTTATCGGCCCATTCAATCAGCACAACCGACTCCGGATAGCAAAAATCGTCAAAGCCGAGCCTCTCGAATTCGGCAACGGAATTCAACCGATAAGCATCCACGTGGTAAATGTCCAGCCGTCCCACATACTCATTGACTATGACAAACGTTGGACTCGTGACTTGCTTTTGGTCCTTGGCCCCTGCCCCGGCTGCAATACCTTTGATCAGATGTGTCTTGCCGCTGCCCAACGGTCCACAAACAGCGATAACTTCCCCCCCTTTCAGTCGTGAGCCGATCTCCCGGCCCACCCCTATTGTCTCATCCGCCGAATTCGAAATAGTCTTGAAGTCCATGCTCACTTGCCTGAGCCGTTCGCGAATAATCAATTATCAATATCGCACATCCCCCGTGCTGAAAGCCCGCCCTCGGCCGGGCCAAATCAATCATCAATTGCCGAGCATCATTTGCCTAACTGAGCGGGATAATAATAGCCCATAGTCTGAGCGACGACGCCCAGCCGATATTGATGGTCCTGCATAAGGCAAACACGCCGCTCGGTAGTTGGTACGGTCGTCGCGTAAATTCGCAGTTCTCCCTTTAAGCTCGTAATCACCTCCTCCCGATGGTCGCCCAGACAATCCACCACGGCGATTACACGACCACGGATAGGCTCTATCGCCTCACCACCCCAATCACGAATTGCACCGGAGACTACGACCTCTTTTTGCGGGTCGGCATCCCACCAAACCGGACGAGGGCTCAGAGTTCCCGTTTCCATGAACTTTATCAGCTCGCCTTTTGAACTATAAAGCCATCGCTTCTTAAGGTCTCTCTCGCCGGCATAGACCTCCATGCCGGGATAATCTGCCAGGATGTCACCAACCATTCCCTGCCCGTGAACGTGGCGAGTGGGTTCCTTAAGCGCCCAGAGTTTCCGACCGCTCTTCGCGTCTACAAGGCAGATAGCGTCGGTCTCTCGACGCGTTTCGATACCGTAAAAAACCTCCAATCCCGGATTGGTCGGATCGATGTCGGCGACGTAGCAAACATCAGGGTGTCCCATCTCCAGCGTCCAGAGTCCCTTGCCGTTATCATCCAGCACCGCAGCTCCAATGACCAGCTCATCCCGGCCATCCCTGTCTACATCCGCTGTAATCAATCCGTGCGAACTCTGCCCCCGATATCTCTGCTTCTCCTGCGGCGCTTCCCAGTACCAGATCTGATTCAAGTCCTTATCCAGAGCCTGTATCTTGATGAGCCTGTACGTGCCCCGCTGCATAATAAGGGATGGCGTCTTGCCGTCCAGATAGGCGACCGTGAGAAAATTGCGGCAATAATAGTTGTACTCAGAAAACCCATCCCGGCTGAGCCAGTCAGTCTTTGCCACCACTTGCCCCGTTTCACCGTCGAGCTTGGCCAAAAATTCAGGACCGGTCTGGACAAGCCCCTTCTCGTCCCGCGGGTCTCCAACGCCTGCTTTACAATATACTTCGGCTTTGCCGTCACCATCAACGTCATAGACTATCCACGGCGAGTACCATATCCCCGCCTCGATCGACCAGCCCATATCGTACCGCCACATCCGCGTGCCGTCTAAACGGTAGGCCTCGAGCTTGTAAGTTGTGGTGCTACGCTTCCAGTAGCCGGGGTGCTGGTAAGGGTCGGTGTTGAAATTAGGCTGCTTAATAACATATTCATAAGCCCCGTCACCGTCGAGATCCGCAATGCCAACCTTCTGAAAATCGTAATCGCCTTTCAAGGGGATACTAATATAGGGCTTGCGTTCGCCGGTTAGCGTAACGGCGACCTGCCCCAACGGCGTGCATACCTTCGCCCGACCTTTGCTAAAGCAGCCATAAAGTTCATACACGTACTTCGCTCTGCCCTTATCCTTTTGCGCAGTCTTATCCACAAAGTTGGTTAAACGATATGACTCCTTCTCAGTTAGAAGGGTAGACTCAGCATCGCCAGATTCGGGCCGACGTCTTATCTGGAAAGCGACATCCTCCGGATCGCCCTCGAGCAAACGCCAGCTCAGAAAGACCGAGCCGTCTTCCCGCTCAAAGGCCACCAATCCGCGGTCAAGCTTTTCTGCACCTGCCACAATAGCAGCAAAAGCAAAAAGCATAACGCACCAACCCATCCAGCTAAACACCAATCCACATCTCATAATCGCACCTCCTTAAGAGCAGCCGTCACGTTCGTAAATGGTCGTATCCCTTGGCCCGCAAATCACACACCTCGCCATCGCCCATCTTCATTCGGATTCTCTTCGTGCCAGTTATCGTGCCAATTTGCATAATCGGTACTGGCCCGTCCCACGTCTCAAGTAATCTATCACAGTCCCCTTGCGAGACGGTAAAGAGTAGCTCAAAATCTTCGCCGTCGTTCAAAGCTGAGCCTAATGGATCTTCACTTCGTTGGGCTTCATCGGATATCGGAATATGCTCCGCATCTATCACGGCTCCAACCTTACTGGCTCGGCAGATACGATTCAAATCCGTGCTGAGCCCATCACTAATATCAATCATTGAGTGCACCGTCACCATTTGGGCAATTCTAATCGCCTCTTTGACTCGTGGCTCGAATTCCAGGTGCTTTCCACCTTCCCGGCGCGCGTGGGCACCACCCAGCGATCCTGTCACGAAAACTATGTCACCGACCTTTGCGCCGGACCGCCTGATAGGTTCACTGCCCGCCGGCCTGCTGAGCATCGCCACACTTATTGCGAACGGCTCCCTGCCTTTCCAGGCAGTAATGTCACCACCGACAAGGTGACAATCAAATTTATCACCGGCAAGAACAATTCCCGAATGAACCTGCCTTAATTCGTCCGCGCCAAAACCTTTCGGAAGCGCAACGGCTACAACCGCGCCAACGGGTACCGTCGCCATTGCTGCACAATCGCTAAGGCTAACAGCCATAGCTTTATAGCCGACCTCCTTCAAAGTTGCTCTTCGCAGGTCAAAGTGCACGCCATCCAGCAGCATATCAGTAGTGACAAGAACCGACGTGTCTTCTGCCAGTTGAATTTGAGCCATATCGTCGCCAATGCCGACGGGAAAATCCGCCGTAGGCAGCTTGCTCTGGCGCGCAAACCATTCGGTTATTATATCTTCACCCAGGCTCATCGCTGTGACAACCGCTCATTCCAATATGCAATCTGTCTTTTTGCCTGCTTCGGCCCGGCTGCACCTTCAGTGACATACCTGCTCACAACGTTTTCCACACCAAGGTATTTGTATACATCTTTTTTAATCGAAGCCGAATACTTCCTGAATCCATCCAGACTGAGCTCGCCTAGCCCTTTATTCTGCTTCTCGCAGTCGGCAACTAACGATCCGACAATGCCGTGCGCTTCGCGGAAAGGAACTCCTTTTTTAGCCAAATACTCCGCCAGAGCAGTTGCATCCAGATACCCTTCTTCCAGACCGACTAAAATCCTCTTCACATTGAACCTCGTATTTGAGACGACCGCCCGCGCCATATCCAAAGACGACTCAACTGTGTCACTTGCGGCGAAAATGTGAATCTTATCCTCCTGCAAATCGCGATTATAACCGGATGGCTGAGACTTCAGAATCGTCAGCATAGCCACCAATGAACCATAAACTGAGCCTGTCTTTGCGCGAATTAGTTCAAGAACATCCGGGTTCCGCTTCTGCGGCATCATGCTCGACGACGTGCAAAAACTATCCGCAAGCCGCAAAAATCCGAATTCCTCCGAAGAATAGATTATCCAATCCTCAGCCAAACGGGACAGATGCGTCGCAATCAGTGCACAATCGAAAACGAACTCCGCACAAAAGTCCCTGTCACTTACTGCGTCAATGCTGTTATAACTGATGTCCGCAAAGCCCAATTGCCGCGCAGTGTTTTTTCTGTCCATCGGCAGCGTCGAGCCGGCTAGCGCTCCGCTACCCAACGGCGAAAAATTAGCCAAATCCCGACAGTTTTTCAGCCGAATAAAGTCACGCTCTAACTGCTCCACAAAACTCAACAGATAAGATCCAATAACTATCGGCTGCGCACGTTGAAGATGCGTATAGCCCGGCATAATGTCCTCCGTGTGCTTGCCCGCCAATTTGACAAAAGCTTTCTGAAGCAGCGTAATCTTGGCCTGTAGAGTCTCTATCTGGTCCCGCATCCAAAGGCGAACGTCGGTGGCAACCTGGTCGTTGCGACTTCTACCGGTATGAAGCTTCTCGCCGGCTCGGCCGACTCTTGCTATCAGGGCCGCCTCGATCGCCATATGAATATCTTCACACTCTTTATCGAATTTGAAGCGGCCTTGTGCAATCTCCTCGCCGATCTCGACAAGACCAGCTTTTATCGCTTTGAATTCGGACTTGGTAATCAGCTTCTGCTCAGCCAGCATTTGCGCGTGAGCAATTGAGCCGACAATATCATATTTGTATAGACGCTTGTCATAAGAGAGCGACTCTACAAAATCAACCATCAGTTCATTCGGCTCACCGGCAAGCCGCTTTTCCCAGCTCTTTTTTGCTTTGGCCATTTTTTCTGCTCCAGAAATAAGGGGCTCTCGCCGCAAATGATACGTTTCACCTCCGGCGGTGTCAAGCCTCGCTCCTACACGCCCCACGTTTCTCATGCGCAGCCGATTTTCTAATATGCCGACCCTTGACTCATGCACACCATTTTGATAACTTCGTGCTGAAAGCTGTCTTAAAAGTACGCCTTATAGGAATAATCCGGGACGGGCCATGTCTCGCCTGCCACCCGACCCGGTAGGCCATCTATTTACAGGAGATAAAAAATGAAGCTGATCAAACTGATGTCCGTGATTTTGGTTTTAGCGCTTATCGCCGCCGGGTGTAAGAAGAAAGAGCCTGAGCCGGCTCAGCAAGCCCCACCTGAGCCTGAGAAGAAACCAGCCGTATCAATCCACGATGCTGCGGCTGCCGGTCACATAGCCCGCCTCCAATCGCTCATTTCCGAGGGTGCCGACGTCAACACCAAGGACGGGCGAGGCCAGACACCTCTACATTTCGCAGCGGCTAAGGGCCAGACAGCAGTCGCTGAGCTGCTCCTTGCCAACGGTGCCGACGTCAACGCTAAGGACACGAAATTCACCGTTACGCCCCTGCACTATGCTGCCGGCGCCGGCCACAAGGACATTGCAGAATTGCTAATCACCAAAGGGGCAGATGTAACTGCTAAGGACATAACCGGCTATACGCCCCTGCACGCTGCGGTTGTGCCAGGCCGAAAGGACATAGTAAAACTGCTTCTGGACAAAGGCGCCGATGTCAATGCAAAGAACAACGATGGCGGCACGCCCCTGCACGCCGCGGCTGAGATAGGTCACAAGGATATTGCCGAACTGCTTATCGCAAAGGGCGCGGACGTCAACGCAAGAAATAACCAGGGCTGGACGGCTTTACGATGGGCTAAAACGAGAGGCCATAAAGAAATCGTCGAACTGCTGCTCAAGCACGATGCCAAAGAGTGATTAGCCGCACCTCGGGCTGTGTGACCGCGCAACAGCAACAAGCAACCAATAGCAAAGCAAGTCGCGCAAAGAACAGTCGGGCTATGAGCGGCCAAACATCATATAATTACCATACTCAAGAGATGCCTATGTCACAGAGACTTCTTATTACCGATTGCAGATTGTTTGACGCTCGCCGAGATAAGCAGACAATTTCCATTCTCATCGATAACGGTGCCATCAGCCAAATCGGTCAAATCGATCCCACTGTCGGCTGTGACAATATACTCGATGCACAGGGCCGAATTGTAGCACCGGGCTTCATCGACATTCATATCCAGGGTGCAGGCGGCTCTGACATACTCGATGCGACGCCAGAAGCCCTAAAAGCCGTATCGCAAACCTGCGCGCGCTTTGGAACGACAAGCTTCCTAGCCACAACTGTATTCAAGCCAGACCAGGAGAATCGACACCTGGCCCTTGCCGCCCAATACACAGGCAGGGACCTCGGCGGGGCAAATCTGCTCGGCATCCATCTGGAAGGACCATTTATCTCACCGGAGAAAAGAGGAATGGTTCTGCCCGAATGTCTGTGCCCGCCATCTCCACAGGCTTTCGAAACAATTCGGGATATAACAAGTGGCAAACTTAGAATGATGACGATTGCACCGGAACTACCCGGCAGTCTGCAAATAATTGAGCGCCTTGTAGACTCCAACGTCATTGCCTCCTTCGGCCACTCCAACGCCACATACGAACAAACGCTCGATGGCTTCAACGCCGGCATCTCGCACGTTACGCACCTATTCAACGCGATGCCATCAATCCACCACCGCTCACCCGGCCCGCTCGTAGCCATCTTCGAGACAGAGAATGTAACCACTCAAGTCATTACCGACGGGGTCCATATACATCCGTCCATGCTAAGATTGGCCTTCGAAATACTCGGCCCAAACCGCATCATACCTATCACTGACGGTATGCAGGCACTTGGGCTTGCCGACGGCAGATATATCTACAATGGCATCGAGTACGAGTCCAAAAACGGTACTGCAAGATACAAAGATGGCACCCTAATCGGCACCGCCCTCGGCATAAATCAACTGCTGGGCAAACTCGTCAGCTTCACAGATTGCCCGCTCGACGTCGCAATCAAAATGGTTACCGAAAACCCTGCTAAGTTGCTGAACCTGCAAGACAGAAAAGGCTTCATCGCACCCGGAAAGGATGCCGACCTGGTTCTGCTCGAAAACGGGCATTCAGTCCACACAACCATCGTCGCCGGCAAAATCGTGTTTCAAAAATGACCCCGCAACAGGCCATCACAGGAGCATGATTATCAGACACTTCGCAAAGTGGCCGGACCGACGTCTTTCTTTGCGTGTCTTGCTTGTGAACCGTGCCAAGCCAAACCATCTGACGCACCGTATCGGCGTCTCAGAACTCCAACTGGACCGGGCGCACCAGACTCCGGCAAAACTATTTACAAAAGTGGGAAGGTTAGGCAAACTGGAAAAAAAACGGGAGAGCAATCCTGCTCTCCCTTTGTTTGTGTGGCTCCTTCCTTTTCGATTCTTTGCTCTTTCCTACTTTGCCCGTATCTCGATCTGACTTGCACGCGAAATCTGATAAGATGGGCAATTTTTTCCAGAGCCACCCAGTTCCTTATACACTAATATACATCGGCAAATGCTATCAGAAATCTTGAATTTTTCTACGCGCCGCCTGAGGTGCAAAAACAACCGACTCTGACCGGCTTCAACACGAATTCGTGCAACCAGATTATATGCTCAATCCCGATTCGTTGACTCCAGATTATCTCGCACCAGCGACTCGTTTAGTCGCTCGTGATCACTGAACGCATCGGTCAGCACATTATCACTGAAAAGTATCGATTCGCTCGCTTTGCCTTCGACAGCCAAGGCTCTCGGTCGAACGCTTGCAAACAGATTACCGACGACGGCGATATCCGACGTGCCATTTAAAACCATCCCCGTTGCCGCCAGGTCATTACCCACACGTTTCACCTTGCCGTCACCAATGTAGCTGTTCGAGAAGTTGTTGCCCGTTACGGTGATACGTCCGCTGCCGGCGCCAATGGCAAGAGCATCTTTTCTCATAATCGTAAATGTGTTCGCGCTGACCGTACACCCGTGCGCATCGCGCAGATATATTCCACCTGACTCATTGTGTGCGATTACATTGGCGCTCAGCGTAATGCCATAGCAATCACGGTCGAGTACTATCGCGGCCCCTTTGCACTCCTCAATCATATTGCCGGAGATGACCGAGCCGTAGGTATTCTCGATAACGACTCCATCGCCCAGATGGTCGTCAAGATTGTTGCCGGTCATGCAGAGGTTAAATCCGTCTATGCACCGCACAGCATCCTGGTTTTCCTCGAACTGATTTGAGGCAACGACAATGTCGTGACAGCCGACCAGATTCAGCCCTGTCTTTCTGTTGTATGTTATTAGCGAGTCACATATTCGAGGGTCTTCGTAACAGTAGTTCAGCCGGATGCCGTCACCACCATTATAGCTCACGGTGACACCGTCAATAAAAATTTCGTTTACCCGGCTTGCTTCGATACCGTGTCCGCTCTTTTCGTTACCCGTGATGCGAAAGTTGGCAAGACGAATTCGCCACAGCTCAGCATCTCGGTTCTCCGCGATGCCCGCGTGTCGAATAAGCATCGCACTTTTGCCCTCAGTGTTGACGTTCTTGATATGCGTGGCGGTGCCGGCCCCTTCAATAAGCACGTCAGACGTAGATACCTTCAATGCCTCGCTGATCTCAAATGTACCCGGTGGCAGACGCACAGCCCCGCCCTCAGCAGGCAACGCGTCTATCGCAGCCTGGATAGTCGGATAACGGCTTGCATCGATAACCGGCTTCGCGCCGGGCAGCCGTAATTCGGCCGAATCCTTCTCTCGCACACCACCTGCTGCCAAACAGAAGACGCTCGCAATCGCTAGTGTCACCATTAAACAAATTGCAGCCCAGCGTGTTCGTTTCATTTCACACTCCCTTACTATAAGTGTCATTTACTAACCTTGCGACGACAGGAACTATCGTTTGTGATATCATCGGTCACATGCCGCCGCAAGCTTTTTCCGTGCACTGCTATGTCCCAAGACCACAAAGTGCAAGACCCAGCTTACCAAAGGCTCGTTTCTTCTTCCCAATTCTCAATCCGACCGCTATCATAACCGCCACGAAGACCTATGGATACGATTCTCTACATCATAGCTGGCCCGCTATTTATTGTATCCATCGCGGGATATATTATTGTAAGGCTCCGTTTGCGGCCAAAAGACGGCTCAGACTTGGACGACTATTACTACGAGTTCGAGGACCGACACCCAGCCTACGCAAGATACACAAAATGGTCAAGAATCACATTTGGTGCCGCCTGTTTAGCCGCCCTGCTGCTCTTCATCGCCGCCGTCATCTAAAGTCGTCTCGCTCGCCGGCATTTGCGGCCATTCAATCAGACATCAAAACGCCGGCCTCCCTCGGTCCTTGCACGGAGTACCCAAAGCAGGCAAAACTTCTCACAGCGAAACCAGCTATGGCAACCGCAAAAACATTCGACTATAATGGCCCCTTTGTTCGGGTCGTTAAGAAATAGGGTAATGAATATGACAGCGAAAGCACTTGGGATCTCGACAAGCCCCAGACTTAACGGCAATAGTGACCTGCTCTTGCGCGAAGCCTTGGCTGGAGCCGAGTCGGCTGGTGCACAGGTCGAATATTTGCGCGTCTGCGATTGGAAGATTGCACCGTGCGTCGAGTGCAATGCCTGCTACAAGACCGGCAGATGCAGGGTCCAGGACGATTACCAGATGGTGTATGCGAAGCTGCTGGAAGTGGACCGGCTGATCTTCGCCACGCCGATATTCTTCATGTCCGTCTGTGCTCAGGCAAAGATGCTAATCGACCGCGGCCAATGTCTCTGGGCACACAAATACATACTCAAGAAAGAGCTTATCGACCCGCCCCGCGACCGACGAGCGATGGTCATCGCGGTAGGTGGCTCAAAAAGTAGAAAGCAGTTCGAAAGCGTTCGGCTGACGATGAAGTCCTATTTTGACTCACTACAAATGGATTACGTGGCCAATTTATTTGTGAACAAGATCGACGAGCTTGGTACAATCAAAAAACATCCTTCAGCCCTCAAAGAGGCCTTCCGCCTCGGCCGCCAGTTGGTAACTGCGCACACGCCACCACCCCAAACGCCCCTAAACGTAGAGCTGATCTGAACGTGCCGCTACGGATAAAGATTGTCGTGGATCTTTTGATAAATAAGCCTGGACTTCGTCTCGTCACCGAATACGCCTACTCGGATAGAAATCTTCGTCGAGCCCTCCGCCGGCGCATGCAGCTTTATCGTGATCTTCTTGTCCTGTGCGTCACGCGCAACAACTACCGCTGACAGTGCGTCTTTCGATTCCTTGGTTGGCATTAGTTCAAGCTGCTCTAACGCCTTAAACGTCGCTTGGTACACATCCTCAAGACTCCTTGACTCCACTGCCTTCAGATCGCCGGACAGATACGCCACCGTACCCGCAGCGCCGGCTCCGACTGCGACAAGCAAGCAGCCCCCTCCCGATACGGCCGTGCAGACCAACAGAATCGCTAAGAGAACTCGTTTTGTTCGCATCTTGACTCTCCTTTGTTAACACAAAAAACAACCACGATACTAACCGCGACAAATGCCTCCAATCCTTCCTTTGTCATTATGCCTTTCTCTATGACGACAATCTCTCAGCCACCTCCGCCTTGAATTTATCAAGCCCGACCTCTCGAATGTGATCCAGATTCCCTATCCTGTTCGTGCGAAAAACAAGGCCAAAGAACCTCGAAATCCAATTATGCAGCTTCTTACACGCCTTCAAATCCACAAAATCCGTGCAGTCCGCACACGTGCTATATTCTCGCGTCACGGCACATTGCTTTACCTTGCAGTTCTTGTACATCGGCTTCTCGCTATGACAGCCCTCGCATCTGTCCCTTCGATACATCCCGCATTCAGAGCAAACCAGCCCGCAATAAGCAATAATCAAGTCCTTTGTATCCTGCGACATCTTTCTTGCTTACCCCATAAATGGGCCTTTCGCCCGTCTACAATCATCCTGCCTGCCACAGCCGGCAGACCACACTATACAATAACCACAACCTCAGGCCTCGTCAAAAAAAAACGCCTCCCCCTCCCCTAACAACGTAGGGTGGGGCTCGCCCCACCGATTTTGTCTGCGCGAGCTACGCTTCACCAAATGCCCTCCGACTCCGCCGTGTCGCAGATCCGCCGTCGTTTGGCGGACCGGGTCCTGTTTTACGCATCGCCCCTGCTTGCCCGCACGCAGTATTGAAGCGAAGCGAAAATCCGCCGTCTTTAGGCGGACGCATCAACTCATACACTCATCTACTTCCCCCCCCACCAAATCCCCCATAGAAACCTGTTCTCGCGCAAGCAACGAATCAGATCCCGAATTGTCTTGACATCTCTATCGGGCATTATTCAATATCATATTTCACAAACAAATTTGGTCATCACGAGTTGTCCCTAATGGCCTTTTCCATTTCCTGAAAATGCCCCTTATCTTCTGCCTTGACCAAGTCGAGTAGGTCCTTCAAAACTTGAGGTGTTTCACTTAATATGGATATATCATGTTGAGGGTCGTCTATTTCGTCTCCGTGGGCATGGGTTTGCAAGAAACGATAAATTCTTGCTTTTTTGGCGTTGTCGAAATTCAAGTGTTCAAGTTTCGCGTACAAGCTTTCCGTAGAAGGTCTGCGGAATGCCAAAAAAGCCTCTAATAATCTCCTACTAATATTTGGAAGATTATAGAATGGTTCCAATTCCCCACTACTCGAATTTGCTCCCTTATAAACCAAGCTGAATAAATAATGATATTCAGAGTCATAATCGAGAAGAAGCCTATCAAGAGTCGTAATTTGGGCACATCTTAACCCGCCAACCTCTTTACATTGTAGCATGTAAAAATCCGCTTCTTTGCAAAGTTTTCTCTTATACCTGTTGATATAATTGAACCAATTTTTGACCTGCCTGAAAAAGCAGAAATTATGGGTGAAGATGAAAAGTTGCCCCACCTCTCTTGTTCGTTCCTTCATAAAACCAAAAGCATGAAATAATGAATTGGCGTCCAGACTTGATACCGGGTCATCAATCACAACGACCCCATTTGCCAAGTCAAAGTTTTTGTCCTTGAGTGATTTTAAGAAATAGAGAAATGCAATGGCTGTTTTCTCACCTTCGCTGATGGCGTCCGCAGTTACGCCATTTCTCGTAATCTGGTAACCATTTTCTTTTGTCTCAAACTTCAGTTCATTCATGCCAAGATATGCGGTCAAATCTCTGTTCAGTTCGTCGGCAGGCCTGCGATGCTCAACGATATCGCGTTCAAGGTCCTTAATTTTGGTTTTTATTCTTTCAACATCAGCATTAATCCCCTGGTTTTCTGTTTTCAAAGATTCGATTTGACCTTCTTTTTCAAGAACATCCGCAAGTGCCTCCGCAACGCAAGAATTCTCAAGTCTCACTCTCGCCTTTTTAATTTTCTCAGCAAAGTTGTCTGACTCATCATTATGTCTCTTAATGACGTTATTAAGCTCATCAATAGTTGTCTCGATCGGCGGGGTGATTTCTTGATCCAATTTTATTTCCCCGAAGACATCTCTTTTCTTCGCAACGAGTTTTTGTGTTAACAGTTTAAGATGCTCTATATATTCCCGCTTCTCCTCATCAAAAATATCGCATTTACTCTGGTATTCTACCTGCAGGTGGTCATATAGTTGCGCTTTATTCGCCAGGATGAGGCTATTGGCCGAATTGAGCAAACTCTCTATGTTTTCATTCAGAGCTTCGATATCAGAAATAAATTTGTTATATTCATCATTGAAGTGGGCTTCCAGTTTTTCCAAATATCCTTCGGGCAATGGCTGCTCACAGAAAAGGCAGACCGCCGATGATTTTTTTCGATGCTGCTTTAAGCCATCAGCTACCCAATCGCTGACTTCTACGTCATCCTTCAAACGTTCTATAACTTTCGAAACGACTGTTTTGGAAAGAAGGTTATCCACTCTCAAAACAAGATCAACAATATCAACGAAAGAAAATCCAACTAATGCTACTTTGTCTTTTGGGGTTGCCTCTTTTTGCTTTTTCAAAGTATTTTTTTCAGCATCATCTAATATAAAAGTCTGCCAATTCTGATTTTTCAACTCTTCGCATTTGTTTTTGAAATCTGCCTTGTTGTAATTGTTATAAGGATTCTGCCCGCTGGAACTTAGAAGTTGCTTTATTTCTCGTGCCTTTTCTATATTGAAAGTGTCAAGGTTATTTTCTGCACTTCGTAATTCGGTCTGCTTTGCAGTTGCTTCTCCGTGCCTTTCCAGCAACTGACCTTTCAGTTTGTCAATCTCTTTCTGTTTCTCAATACTTTTTTCACCCAAGACGAAGATGGGGGCGACATCACCGGTAACCGGAAAGACATTTTCTGCAACAAACTCTCTGTTGAAAACACGAACCGAAGGTAAGGTAATTGCGGTCCCAAGAGCGTCGCTCTTGATTATTCCTCTTTCCGTTTCAATATGAAAATCCGAACCTGCAATCGACAGACGATTACGCTCCAAATCTCTCAATATGTTTGACAAGATGGTTTTCCCCGTGCCATTCCACCCATAAATTAAATTAAAATCCTTAAATTCAGGAAGGGATGCAGGCCAAGAAAAGTCACGGAATATGCGGTAATCTTTGACTCTGCATATTTTGTTTATTTTCATACACCCGCCCTTAAGAAAAGACTGGAGTTAGACATTGTTTTCACAATAAGGAATTCCCCTTTTTCTTGTTTTACAATTCTACCCAAACTGCAAAACATTGTCCACGACCATCCTGGGCGCCTCATGGTGAGCGAACCACAACGAGGTCGAAGGACCTAATCACCACTTGTCCTCGCAACGATTCTACAATTTTGCCTTTTACACTTCTCTCCGCCGAAATCTGCTTAGACGAAGGCGGATTCACTTCTGGATTGTGCTCCAATTTTAGCCCCAAAATCCAACGAATAAAATCCTCAAAGCCATTTATTTTCACCACTCCGCATCGAGGTTTATCCGCCCTATGCGGAGCGGAATCACTAATCCTTGTCCTGAGCAAAGCCAAAGGAACCAATCTCTAATCTTCGATCCACTCCCAAATCCGCGTCCTTTCTTGCTAATCCGTGTAAATTCCTGTCAACTTGTGCCGCCGAAAGCGGGTATTCCTGTTAATCCGCGCTCATTCTTGTCAATTCCTCGTTAAATCAGTGCAACTTCTGCCTCCGGCAGATGCCTCTGCATTCTCATTTTGCCCCTTGCATTTTGCTTTTTCCCTTTTCCTTTTCACTTTTGACTTTTACCTTTTGACTTTTCCCTTTTGCCTTCTCCCTTCTCACTTTTCCCTTTTCCCTTTTCCCTTCTCACTTCTCCCTTTTCCCTTCTCACTTTTCCCTTCTCCCTTTTCCCTTTTGCCTCCTACCTCCCCGGTCCCTGATCCCTCATCCCCCTCCCCAGTACAAAATTTCACTTGACATCCAACTTCACATGAAGTATAATGTATACCTAACAAATAGAAGCTCAATACGGTGAAATAAAACTGAGGGAACCCAACACTGCAATCCTCTTTTGAACAACCATAACTCGTGCGTCTTAAGGGACTTACAATGTGTTTTGTATTTCGGTCATTCCCCCTTTGGATTTGTTTCCACCACAAGGTGTCCTGCGGAGGATTTCGAGTTTCGGATTTAGGATTTCGGCTGCCCCAAGAGGGGCACCGCTCTACAATTGTCGAGAAGCCTCTACAAATCGGCCCAATTATGCAAAACAAACCCAATTTCAAGATAGGCAAAATGCACGCAAATGTCGGCCTTACAAAGCTATATAGCAATGACACCGCCATCAGGCGGGCAAAAAACAAACCCAATTCAAAGCCAAACAAAGCCAATCTCCCAAAACCCCAAATGAACCCAACCTTCTTTACCACAAAGCCTTACGAGAATCGCCCCCTCTGGGGGGATAAATCCAATTCAAACCCAATGTCCAAGAGTGAGCGGCTATTGTCGCCCTGCCGGCTCCAATCTCACCGCGCAGACCAATGCCATGACGTTAAGACAGGAAAGATTCCCAGGCCGCTCATCGGCAGGCTTTTATAAGCACAGCAAAGCTAACTTGGAAGAATAGGTAAGATTTTGGTGCTACTGTATCGGATAGACAAAAAAAAGGCTGACGACCCTCGGTGGTCATCAGTCCTTGCTCTTTCATTGCCCCGTTTTTCCCACAGCCGGATGCTACCGGCAATCACTTATCGCAACCACAGAAAGAGGCCACACATCAGCTACTCGAAAGCGATACCGATCCCGATACTGGCGTCCTTGAGCGCATTGCTCCGCTCAATTCTAACCACCTTCCCTTTTCTTATACGAGCAAACTGCCCCTTTTGCTCTGCCAAAGTGACGGTCCGCGGAAAATTGAGTTCCACAATGTTCCCGGGCCGAACCGGCGTCGTCATCGGAACCGTAATAAAAACACCTATCTTGCTGACGTTAGCGCTCTTGCCATTGAAAAACCTGTTTGCTTCCGGCACCCAAACACTAACCGGCCAGCAAAGATTCGTCCGACATTCCTTACGCTGCTCGACTGAGATCTCCATGATCCAAATCTCCTTTCAGTCACCATTCCATGAACGATAAATTTTATCGGCAATGTTAATCTGGATAGATTAGCATATTTAGCAAAAATAGCAGCTTTTCCAATATCTTTTCAAGTCGTTCAACATATTGCCCCATCTTGTTTCTTTTTATCGGGCCCTTCCTACGCTCCAGTCAGACTCTCAAAATCAATTCAGCGATATTCACTTACCTCCATATCTGTTGCTGCTCTGCCTGCGTTGTGTGCGGATAGTTGGCGAACTAATATGCAGCAGCCAGAAAGACTGATTGCGATTTAAAAGATCAATTGCGCTTTCGTGAGAGACATTTACAAAATTAGGCCTGGTTCAAATCAGGGTAACACTTGAAGGGAGTATATGAGATAAAATCACCGACTCCTGCCGATAAGAAGAGTAACTGAATGTTCTGCCA
>SMTZ1_10000344_pt1 | contig 42002 bp, 32 predicted proteins | sample DeeMarSWOR136_30_FD_25667 | JGI IMG/M metagenome (IMG submission 25667) | reverse complement strand
TTTTACGTTAAAATATTTTATAAAATCATCTGAAGCATTTACAAATGATTATACTTTATACTTGATAGGTCGTAAACCAAATTTGCCGGAGGGTTATTTATTTGATAAGATGGCAGAAGACTATGCAAAAATGATGCAAAGGGAATTTAAAGGACCTGTTGATGTCATGGGAGTATCAACAGGAGGTCAACTTGCTCACTATATAGCTGCCGACCATCCTGATATTATTCGAAAATTAGTAATTATCTCTGCTGCTTATCGATTGAGTGAAAAAGGGATTGAAATTGAAAGAAAAGCAGCAGAATATTTTAAACTGGGAAAATATGGAAAATCTTTTGCTGCGATATTAGACTTGATCTGGACTTCAAAAATCGCAAGGGGAATAGCTAAATTTTTTACTCGATTAGTTGGAAAAAAGATAATGGGTAAAATTGAATATCCAAATGATTTTTTAAATGAAATTCGAGCAGATAGAGAAATGAACTTTAAAGATAGATTGGGAGAGATTAAAGTTCCAACATTGGTGATGTGTGGAGAATTAGATATAGGCTATACTGCAGACGATGTTCGCACCACTGCTGAAGGTATCCCCAATGCTGAATTAATCCTTTATAAAGGATATGGACATAATCTCATAATGCGAAATAGGAAGCAAGTTCAAGAGGATGTATTAAAATTTCTTAATAACAATTAGAATGGTGAAAAAACATTTAGAATTTTAAATTCTAAGTATGAATTTATCTAAATTCATATAAACGATCTATATCTTCTTGTAAAAGAGAAATCTCTGCTGCTTTTGCATTTTGCTCAATATGATTAGTGTTAAATGCCTTCGGTATTGAAATTATATTTTTATGATTAATAAGCCAAGCAATAGCAATCTGTTGTATTGTGGAATTATATTTTACTGCTAATTCTTCCAGTACTTTTTTTATGTTCCCTCTTATTTTTGTATACCCATAATGAGCAAGTGGACTATATGCAGTTATAGTTATTCCATTTCTTTGATAATAAGAAAGAGATTTATGAATATACTTTTGATTAGTTATGTTTATATGAAGCTGATTATTAACTAATTCTTCTCTTCTAAGAGCTTCTTGAGCTTTTTCAAACTGATCAACGCTAAAATTACTCACTCCAATATATCGTGTCTTTCCTTCATTGACTAAGGTCTCAAGAACATTCATTTCATTTCTAATTGGTATAAATTTTGAAGGCCAATGTATTAAATAGAGGTCTAAATATTCAATTCCTAATCTTTTTAAACTTTTATTAGCCGCTTTTATCATCGATTTTTTTCTAATATGAATAGGGAATAGTTTGGAAGTTATAAATAAATTATCACGAGTATATTCCCTTATAAGGTCTCCTAATACTTTCTCTGCCTTACCAAAGCCATAGAATTCTGCAGTATCTATATGTGTCATTCCTAATTCAATACCTTTTCTCAAGGCAGATTTAATTTTTTCATTATAAATAGTACCCTTGAAGAAACCTTGTATCCTTGATACTCCCCAAATACCTTGTCCTAAGATAGGAATTTTCTCTCCTGTTTTTCCTAATTCTACATACTTCATAGGAACTCAATACTCCTCAATATCATCATCATTAATATCGGTGAAATTACTTAATTCACCTCTGCTGTGAAAATAACAACAACCTTGAGATATTTTATATTCATTTTCTGGATTTTCAGACTCATTTTTGTTCCAATTCTTTAGGTATTTTATGAATCTCTTCATCACTATTTACAGCAAAAACCAAATTAATAAAAGTTCTACTTATAGTTTATTAAACTTATCCTTAATCTTATTATCAAAAAGAAATTGTTTAAACATAATTTTTTTATTAAAAAAAGGAGTAAGTTATTTCATAATTCATATTAAATTTGATGATTTCACAAAAGGGATGAGCTTAATTATTAAAATGATTCTTTAATAACTGTTTTTATTTAGAATGATAAGAAGATCATTGAATTCGACCTTTTAAATCTTCTGGCAAGAATGGTCCTGGTTCAGCAATTAATTTTCTAGCATCCTCTACTTTTTCCCAGACATTCCATAAAAGGACTCCTTGAACACGACGATCTTTTAAGTAATATATTATGCCTTCATCTAATGAATCGTTCAAATCTTCTACTATTTCTAATTTTGAGTTCAATTCTCCAACTGCTTCATAGCCCATATCAAATAGGTCAGAGTAGAATAAAGATAAATGATCAAAGGGTATTTCTTTTCCTGTCATATTTTGACCAGCAATGTCTCCCATCCTAAGAGCATTATCTTCATGTTCAACACGAATGTATTTATTAAGTGCGGGATTATGATAAAATGCTACGTCTCCAGCAGCATAAATATCAGGATCATTCGTTTGGAGGTACTTATTTACTACAATTCCGTCTTCAACTTTTAGATTTGCTGTTTTTGCAAGCTCTATATTGGGTTTAATTCCTAAACCAGCAATTACTACATCAAACCTGAGTTTTTTCCCACTTTTTGTTTTAATTAAATAACCATTATCTTGTTTTGTAACATTAATTACCATCTCATTTTTGAGCACTTTAATGCCTTTTTTCTGATAATAGTCATTGATAAAGTTGCTTAATGTATTAGGAAAAATTAGCCCACATATTCCATCCTCGGGAAAAATCATAGTAACATCTGCCTTAGGTTTATAAACTTTTATGGCTGCTGCTATTTCTGATCCAATAAAGCCACCACCCAGAACTCCAAAGGATTTGTTTTTATCCACAAATGCTTTCAATTTTTTGTAATCTGAGAGTGTTCGATAATAAATTACTCCTCTTTCTTGAATATTCGGAAGTTTCTTAGGAAAACCTCCGGTTGCGATTAACAGTTTGTCATAACTATATATATTATCTTCATTATCTATAACCCTTTTATTAGCTCTATCAATTCTTTCAACGTTTCGGTTGAGATGCATTTCAATGTTAACATCCTTGGTTCCTAAATCAATATCATCGAGATTTTCTTCACCTGTCCATAGAGATTTAGAAAGTGGAGGACGTGCATAAGGAGGGTTATTTTCATTACTAATCAAACCAATAGAACCTATTGAATCACTTTCTCTTATACTATGAGCTGCTGCATCAGCAGTCATTCCTCCTCCAATAATTAAATATTTATAATTATAATTTGTCATATTTTTACTTACAACTATTTTATAGATTTTACATTATGAATTTGCTATTATTCAAAAACTAGAATATTTCTTATAAAATTGTCTTGAATTAAGAATATATACTTATATTTATTTATCTATAGGTTATAAATTATTAACAAATATCGTTAACCCAACTAACCAAAGAAACTCTTCCTTTCATTTTATAAATAAAAAATAAAATTATAAACAAGATAAAATTATCATTGTAAGAGAGGATTAACTTTTATAAAAATGGAGTATAACTAAATAAAAACAATTTACTTACTATTCTTCTTAAGATAAATATGTGAAAAATAATGGTTAGTATAAAATTAACTGAAGATATATATTGGGTAGGAGCTAATATTCATACAGAGGATTTATTTGAAGGAATTTGGCCAATACCTAATGGAGTAACTCTTAATGCATATGTCATTAAAGGAGATAAAGTAGCAATTATTGAACTTGTTAGAGAGTGGGGCGGTGCTGCAGTGACTTTAATAGAAAATCTCAAATCGCTTTCAATATCATTTAAAGATATAGATTATATTATTCTTAACCATCTAGAGCCAGATCATACTGGATTTACATACTTATTGCGATCTTTAGCCCCTCAATCCCAGATTGTCACTACTGAAAGAGGAGCTGCTTTAGTTGAAGGATTTTATGGAATAAACGATAATATTCACATTGTAAAAACAGAAGATGAAATTGATTTAGGAAAAAATAAAAAACTCATATTTACTGAAATTCCTCACGTTCATTGGCCAGAAACTATGGCTACATATGAACTGAATTCAAAAATACTATTTTCTGGTGATGCTTTTGGAGCATTTGGTGTACATCAAGGAAGTATTTTTGATGATGAGACTCCAGATGTAAGTAAACCATATTGGGAAGAAGAGATGTTAAGATACTATGCCAATATTATAGCAATGTTCTCTCCCAATGTCATTAAAGCTATCAATTCACTTTCCCATCTAAACATTAAAATGATTGCTCCCTCTCATGGATTAGTTTGGAGAAGTAAACCAGAAGTAGTTGTTAAAAAGTATCTACGTTATGCTAACTATAACCAAAAATTTGCTGAACCAGAAATATGTGTAGTATGGGGTAGTATGTATGGAAATACCGAAACAATGTTAAGTGCTATATTAAGAGGGATATCATGTGAAGGTATACCAGTTAACATACATCGAGTTCCTAATGAAGATGCATCTTTTATTCTTGCTGATGCTTATAAATCTGCTGGTTTAATAATCGGAGCGCCCACTTATGAATATAGCATGTTTCCTCCGATGAAATATTTAATGGAATTATTACAAAAAAAACACATTTGGTATAAAAAGGTGCTTTATTTTGGTTCATATGGATGGAGTGGAGGTGCTATGAAGGATTTTGTCAATTTAGCTGACAATATGCATTGGGATATTCTTGAACCTCTTACGTTTAAAGGCCATCCAACAGTAGAACAACTTGAACAAGGCGAAAAATTAGCGAAAGAATTAGCTTGTCAAGTTAAAGAAATTCCTTCTAAAATTAAAGAAGAGGATTATTAGTCACTTACATATTATTATTTCTATTGAACTCATAAGAGAGTTTTTTGATTTAAATCTAATAAGTTTATAGGTTAGAAACAAAAAACTTTTTTTTTATTTATATACCTACTATGTTTCTCTTGAGTCAAAGCGTATCTTTCTGACAATTTGGACAATAAAAGCCATGTCTTCCTGATATTTCAATACGTTTAATTTGATTATTACATATTGGGCAGTGATCATCTTTCTTGCGATGAGGAATTAGAAAATGGTTAGGATAATTACTCAGATCACCTTTCTTATCAATACCAACTTGTAAAATTTCTTTAATATTCTCAAAAAGCTCCTTAATTTTACTCTCGCTTAAGGAATCTATCTTAATTCTAGGGGATAACTTAGATTTAAATAAAATCTCATCAGAGTAAATGTTTCCGATACCCGTAATAAAACTTTGATTTAAAAGGAGGTTTTTAACGATACCAGTTCTTCTTTTAAGTGCTTCTTTAAACTGTTCTAGAGTCATTTTAAATGCATCTGGTCCTAATCCCTTATTTTCTATAAAACTTTCGATAGATTTAGCGATATCTATTCGTCCAAACATTCTTCGAGAAATGTATGCTAGATTGTAATCATTGTTAAAATGAAATATGACCTTACTGTATTTAGGTTCATCATCCTTCTTATGAAAATATTCTAAATCTCCAGTCATACCAAAATGCATAATTAAATATCTCTGCCCAAGATTTACAAGAAGATATTTACCATGTCGAGTAGATGATTCAAATTTATTATTAATTACCACTTTTTTCAAATAAGATTCATTAACATCCAGAACTCTATCATTTATTACTTTAATTGTTTTAATTGTTTGATTCAATGATGTGTTATCAAAATAACGTTTGAAGGTTTCCACTTCTGGAAGTTCGGGCAATATATTATATTTAATTATTAATATACTTTAAAATTAATTACCACCGCCTAAGATTTTGTATAAAAATATTAAAAGCTAAATCTTAATAAGAGAAATAGTTGAGTGGAGTGTATGAAGTTAAATAGATTAAAGTCAATAGTAAACCAAGTTATAAGAGAATCTTCTGGCGATTCGCAAGGATATATGGTAGATCCATTCTATCATTATACACCAGAATATCAAATAATTATTGATTTAAAGAAAGGATCTTTTACACCTGATTTGGAAGGAGATGATGTAGAAAGGTATTATAAATCTATCATCGATTGGTTTCATAATGTATTACCGAAAGAAGGTATTCCAATTGAGGTTATTGATAAAGCAATTTTGAAAATAAATCCTATGGGTAAAGAATGTGTCATTGAAGCTCAAGGGCGAAGATTTACTTCTTTTATAAACTATAAAAAAATGAGTAAATAAAAAAAAAAAAATTTATTTAAGGTAAATAGGGCCCCCACCACCGCCGCCGCCACTACCACCAGTTGAAGGTGGAGTCCATTGATATTTTGAGCATTTTATTTTAAAAGTAATTGATGCATAGTCAGCTACATCGAGACCTTGACACACATTTAACCAATCAGAATCGCCAATATAACTCCACCAAACTTCAATCTTTATTTCTACAGTTCTAGTGGTTTGGGAATCTAGGTCATTTCTATCAAGATCATATATTAAAAAAGTTGAATCATCACATGCCAATACAAAGCCAAATTGCCCATTTGTAGCAGTATGGCCGTAAGTATGATCGAAACTTTTTGAAACAGAATATTTCCCCTCTGTTTTACCTGTTGCAGAAAATGAAGGAACTGGTTGTTCTAACGCATTAAGTAAAAAACCTCCAATACTTAATCCAGTAGATAAAGAACTGCCAATACCTGTTAATTTAGACAATAATCCTGCTACTTTTATTGCTTTGCCAATAACACCCAATGCTGTGTTGAAAGACTCGACAGCCTCCATATCCTGCACCCATGTATTATATGTATTCTCATAGTTCCCAGTAACCCAGTTTCCTCTTTTGTTTAATGTCCAACCACCGTCAGTTACATATATCTGATCAAAATAAGCAGTTCCCTTTTCATAATTTAGTGCATATACACGTATATAAGAGATAGTTTTCGATGATTCAAATGAATATTCGTAATGATGCCAATAACCATCCCTATAAGTCATTCTTAATTCATTTGGCATTAACCACATGTATGTACCATCAGTGAAACTTACATATAAATCAACACCAACAGTTGTTCCTGTGTCAGAAGATATTCTTTTACCCCAGTAATTGATATATAGTTTGTTTGCGCCATAAACATCATAACAATTTTGGTTTTTAACACCTATATCTCCATCATCATTATTTACGATTTTTAAACCATACCTCATATAACCATAATTTGAATTGTACTCTATAGATCCATGACTAGTCCCATATTTAGTCCATACCTGATCACCATAACTAAAATCTCCATTTAAAACTAAATTAAGCATTTCTTCATTTTTTGATGAAAAGGTTCCTAAGAAGGTATTTTGACAAGCTCCCTTAAACTTTATTTCATTATCTCTAGGTTGTTGAGATTGCGTACCAACTTTAAAGATCCACCAATAAACATCTTCGAGTGGAAGCAGTGTAGTTGTAATTTTTACTTCTTGAACTGCCATAGGAGCGGGATAATAATAGAAACCACAGTCATCATCCATCGTTGGTTGTGGCCATTTGTCATCATCACCCATATTTGTTTCTACGTGTACATCTAATCCAAATTCTAAATTATATTCGGATACGCCCTGTGCGTATCTTCTTGGTTGAAAACTCACTGCTAGAGAATTTCCAGGAAACTTACCTGTTGTCTGCTCTGTTAAGCTATACTGATCCATCCATTTTATGTAATTAGTACTCCAACTATTAGGATCACTTGGATAGGAGCTAAAATTATACCATCTTATTGTTTTGGAAGCTCCTCTTGTCTGAAGTGGAAAAATCCCAATTATGAATAAACTAACAAAAGAAACTAGCAATATTATTTTTATGTTCCTTTTCAATACAGAACACCATTTTAGTTTATTTTTTTAAATTATTTTTGATTTAAATTCGGGTTATAAATTTTTTAGTTAAATTTACCTAAATCTTTAAATTTTCATGGTTCAATTTAAATCAATTTGGTGAAATTCTATCCTATTAAATTTTCTAAAACCAAATTAGGTTAAAATCTGTGACCTATATTTGAAACTGGAAAAAAAAAATGAGACTTATAACTAAAAGCTTTTAAAAATTTGCTACTATGATGATATATAGGATTTATTCATAAACTCAACAAAAAAGAATTAATTTTTAATATTGTGTGTAGAAGTATAAAGTTTTTTTAGCTGAAACTTTTTTCTTTTCAACCATACCGATTTCCTCAAGATAAAGAAGATATTTTTTAACAGTTTTCGGATGGATTTGTAATGTTGATGATAATTTGAGTTGTGTAACTCCCAATTCGTAATTTTTCAGATAATTAAGTATTTTTTTACTCTTTTCTTTTATAGTAGAAAAGTAATGCCTTTTAACTTCATCTTTTTCTAGCTTAGAATTAAAAAATATTTCATGATTTTCGATCTTTGTTGTTTTAATAAACCCAAATTTTAAAAGAATGTTTGTGTGCCAATAAACTACATGATTACTTAATTTCAAACCTTTTACAATCTTATTATAATAAACTCCTGGATATACATTAATAAATTCATAAATTTTTTTTCGACTAGAATTTCGTAAAACATTAGCTTTAATTAATTTTGAACCTTCGACAATTCTTTTCTTTTCTACTAAAGATTCTAAATGCTTTGTAATCCCTTTTACACTTATATTTATAGAAGCTTTTGCAAAATATGAATTGATATAACTAATTACATTACTTTTATCGAGGATTTTATTTTCATTTAAATAATTTTTAACTGCGTTATACACCATCTCCTCTTCCTCATAGATTCTAAGCGACACTTTTAAACCATTAACTCCTTATTCTATATGTTTAAACTTATTTAGCATATTTCTGAGAAGTTCTTCACGGTCGTAAGGAGTTAATCCAAGCATATCTTTTACAAATTGTTTTTTCTCAGTACCTTTCCATTCAAATTGTTCTATAATATCCCAAAAATCCTTTGATAAAGTTGTCATTTTATGCTTCGCTAACATATCTAGGATATCTAAACCTTGTTTTCTTAATGTCTCATATGTGAAAAGGCCTAAACCAACAATAAAAAAAATAGGGGAGATATAAGGTGAAATTAATCCACTTGAAATTAGAAAGTCTGATTGCAACAAAACTGCAGATGAAGCAATAGCTATCCCTGTTAATGTTATAATAGCTATTCTTCTTAGTTCTCCGCTGGTCTTCTTAATAAGATATAAATATGCAAGTAATAAAATAGCTATTTCAGTACCATTTACTCCGTAATTGACATATCTAATAATTACGGTTAGATGTGGGAAAAAAGTAAGAAAAACAATATTTACTCCTACCATTAGTAAAGTTACAAAACTCAAGCAATATCTCGTGTTTATAATTCTTTTTTCAGCAGTAAATATAATTGTTAGAAAAGCTAAGTTCCCAAATATATAGGATATTAGCAAAAGACGAAAATATAATTCAGATTCGCCATATATGTCACGTTCGAAATCTGAAAGAATGAAAAATAGCCCCACACCAATACATAAAAAAAAAAAAATTCCGAGCGCACGATATAAATCTCTATGCAATACTTTTTCTTTTGGAGTTTTAAAAGATTTTATAACAAATAAGATTCCATCGAATGCCAAAAAACACATTGTGGCAATCCAAAAACTTGCTTTCAACTGTACATCGTACGGTAAATATCCCATCTTTTTAGATCTCTTTAAATTATTGGTTATTGTTACTTTTAATCAAATTATAAATATGTAAATAGAAATATTAAGTTTTGATAAGTTTATCAAAACTAATGAAAAACTCACCGTAATCTTTTTCAAAACATAGAATTAATTCATTATAACCTAGCTAAATTATGATATTCCTCAAAATTCCCTAATTTGGAAATTTTTTCGCAAGTACGTTTACAAATCATAAATATTAAACCTAATTGAACATTAGCGGTTGTAGAAACAGTTAAAACTGCATCTGGACCTGCTTGTAAGATTATTATATATCCTTCGCTCCCTTTTACATATAATTCCTCAATTGCCCCCTTACCCATCTCGAGAGCTGCTCTTTCAGCAAGAGCAAGAAGTGTAGCGGTCATTACAGCAATTTTTTTTTCACTAAAACCCTTTTGTAATATTGAAGTAATCGGTAATCCCTCTATGGATACTAATGATACAGCTTTTATTTCTGGGACGGATTTTAAAAGCTGTTTTAATATATTTATTGTGTTCAATTAAATTTAACAACTCTGTCAAAAAGTTAGATTAAAGTCTTTTGCTTTTTTTTCATAATTTTTCATTATAGATTTACACTTAAGTAAAAAATCTTTCTCTTTAATAAATAACATATAATTAATCTCTTAATATATTTTGTTGTGTGTTTCAAAAATTCATATAATATCTAATAGGTATTTTAAATGAGATAAAAAATGTGGAATTAAAAAGCACTATTTATACAGAATAAAGAAAAGTTAGAAAAAAATAAAGTTAAAAGAGTACAACAATCCTTTAAAGATTTGTATGAATTTTTAATATTTAAGTTTGTATAATATTCATAAATACGAATTAAGTCCATAAGTTGGTAATCCAAATGTTAGAATATAAGATTGAAAGAAAGATGCTAATTCCAGATACTCAATGTGTATCCGATTTAATCAATCTATTAATGGTAATACCAAGAGATTATTATTAAAGAGTTTGAAGTTTTAGTTAAAATTATTCAAAAACTTTTCCTGCTCCTCCATGAGTGAGTTCTTCTCCTAAGGCTAGGCGTACAAGGTTGCTAATGATGTATGGCTCTAATCCTTGAGCTTTTGCTCTGCCTCTAAGACCAAAAATACACATCGGGCACAAAAATACCATCGCTTCAGCTCCAGCATCCTTCGCATCCATAATATTTTTCATCCTCCATTCTTCTTCTACTTCTTTAGAAACATTAACCATAGATCCTTGGATCCCACCACAACAGAGAGCTCCTAATCGGTCATACTTTCTACTTACTCTTTCAGCTCCTATTAATTCGAAGAGTTCATCAAGAATCCTATCTTTTTCGAAAGTATATCTTGAAGCACAAGGTTGCTGATAAGCTATTTTAATGTCCAGTTTTTCTATTTGACTTTTGTGTTCCTTAACATAATCTCGAAGATATTCTATGATATGAATTGCCTTGAACGGCAAATCTATCTCAAATTCCTTTACTTTATTGGCTAACATAGCATAACAATCATCGTGATAACATATAATTTCCTCAGCACCAGTCTTGGTGAGATTATCTACAAAGATTTGGGCATTATCCTTAACTACGCTAGGTGTCCCCGCATGTATCAAACCAAAATAACAAAAGTAATCTCGACCTTTAAGGAGGGTTAATCCATCAAAAAGCTGTCCTTCTATAACACCAGGATGAAAATCTCCCATAATGCAGAGGTTCATGACAGGCTTTCCAGGTTCACCCTCAATAACTTCAGATTTCATTTTATTAATCATTTTAAACAAAGTTTGGGCTTGTCCAGTCAGTTTAAAAGTTCCAGTCTCCTCCTGTCTATCATTAATTAAATCGAAAGGATTTGCACCCTCAGGACAGAACATATTGCAAGCAGCACATGTAATACAATTCGCTGTAACTGGAGTTGATTCACCGTCTATTAACTTTTTAAACTCCTTTTTAGCTTCTTCCTCAGAATATGCTAAATAAGGACACTTCATTAAACACTCTCCACAAAGAGTACATTTTTCTTCATAAAACATTTTTAACCCACTTTTTAGATTTCAATATTAATTTACAAAATTATAGTAATTTAGGAAAGGAAGTTTAAAAATCTTTATAGATTTTAAAAGGATTATATGATTAATATCTATTTTTCTCTCCATACAAAACCAGGTGTCTTGACATTCCTTTAACAGAAGGTTCTTTACTTAGTTTTAACACCATCTCAGTTGTTTGCTTAAAAAATTTCTTATCCCAACTGTAAGCATCCAAAATTTCTTCCGGGATGTTAAGCACCCTTGTCCAGTGGCAAACAGCATATATCTCAAGAACCCTGATTCCCTCTGCCTTGAATAAAGTTATAGCCTCTTCTGGGCTGAAAGTTCTATGTTTCCATTTTTGATCTTCCAAGTTAGATTCGATCGAAGCTAGAGTGGACGCTGGATCTTTATAAAAATTTTTGATTGCAATTGCCCACTTGTTATTTAGATATATTGAAATTGTACCTCCCTTTTTGGTCACCCTTATTAATTCACTTATTGCTTTCTCGTCAGTCATCCCATCCCAGCATAGAACAAAATCAAAACTTTCATCCATAAAAAGAAGATTATGAACATCACATTCCATGATTTTTATTTTATCAACAATTTCCTCTTGTATTGTTTTTTGTTTCACAATATCTAACATTTTTGAGGATATATCACATAAAGTAAGAGAATATCCCATCTTTGCTAAGGGCAAAGTTATTCTTCCAGTTCCTCCAGCAACATCTAATATCTTAGCATTTTTGCTTTTTGGTAAATAATATTTTAACAATTCCCAATCTACATGGTTTTCAACAGCGCCTCTAAACGTTTTATAGAAGTTGTCATATTTTTCAGCTCTCATGTTCCATTTTTCTTTGATTCGTTCAATTTCTTTAAAATTATACTCTTTCATTTAAGATTTCTCCATTATCAGTAAGTATATTATAATACACATCTAAAGATTTAAAATTCATACTTATAAAAATTTGTAAAGATAAGAAATTTTCATTACTCAATAACTATAATATATCAACAATATAATCCAAGGAACAAAATTAGATATTTATTCCATTATTTCACTAAATTTTGTTCTTAAGAATAGAATTAATCCATAAATTATATTCATTCTTGGAACTCTCTTGATATAATCTTTATAATCTGTGCCAAATTTATCAATTAATCCCCTATCTAAATTAAATGTCTCTAAGTATATGATTGAACTGGCGGTTATTGTTAAGATAATCATTATCCAATACTGAGACAAAAAAGAAAGTGAGATGCTTAGAATTATCCAACACAACCAATACGGATGTCTAATAATCGCATATACGCCCTTATCTACTAATTTAGTGGTATAAATGTGACTTTTTCCTTTTTCTATTTCACCATACTTATTGAATGCCTGTTTTGGGAGAGCTCCAAATATTAAAAAGAAACCTAAAGATCCCCATCCAATCCAAGAAAGAAAGCTAAGATTATAATAATTATAGTATAAAAAAACCAAAATAGATTGAGTGATAATAATAGGCCAATAAATCATGGAAGGAATAAAGTCTTTCCATTTTAGTTTTGACCTTTTTGTTTTTTTGTTTCTTTTAACAATATTGTCTCCTTCGATTATAATATCTTTTTTTATCATTATTCGAATATCACCTATAATTTTGAAATTAGCCTATTATCATCATTTCGTCTTTTGAGAAAAATATTTAATAATTCCTAATATTGGATTGAGACGTGGTACTTTTGCTATGTACATTTTATAATCATCACCAAATTTACCAATAAGACTTTTATCTTCAGAATATGTCCAATGATAAGTTAAAAATATGATTAGAATGGTGAGTACCAAACTTAACCATACTTGTGTCCATAGAGTAATGCTTATTGTAAACAATATGCCTCCTAAATATTGAGGATGACGAATTATCGCATAAGGGCCTTCCTTTACCAATTTTGTTGTATTAATATAACTTTTTCCCTTCTCAACACCGCCTCTTTTTTTGAAAGTCCAAAAAGAAATTAGTCCAAAATATATACTAAATCCCCACATAACATAGCCGATATATACTAAAAAAGTAAGTCCTAAACTGTTATAGATAATAAACATCATAATAATTTGAATTATAAAAGCAATTGTAAAGATACTTGTATTAATGATGTCAATCAAACTGAATTTACTTTTATTTTTAGTAATATTTGCTTTTTTTTCTGACATTTTTCAATAAACTCCAAAAATTTTAAATAGTAATTATTATATTATATAATTAAGATTGAATATTTAAACTTAACTATTCAACTTTAATTATAATAATAATATTAAAAAATATAATTCAAATTAAGGAATTGAAAAAAAAATATGCCAAAAAAGAGGTTTACACCATTAAAAGCATTCATTTTAGGTGTAATGAATCAAATTCCTAAACCCATAAGTGGTTATGAGCTCATTTCTATTGCAAATCAATGGCACTATGATCATTACATTAATGGTACAAATGCATCATTTTATTATATTTTAAAGCAACTTGAAGGGGAAGGATTCATTCGGGAAACCGGTACTAAGCAAGAAGGCAATCGTCCAGAAAAAACAATATATAATTTAACATCTAAGGGAAGAAAAGAATTTCATGAGCAGATGAAATATTTTTTAACCGAAATTCAAGACATATATTACGATATTGACGCTATAATGCCGTTTATTACACTTTTCGGATCAAGCATCAATAAAAAATTTCTTTTAGATGCTATCAATAAAAAAGTTTATGAAATTAAGGAAAAATTAAAACATGCTGATGAGGGTGAGAAAATAGTGACATCGCATTTTTCATATGAGTTTAGCCCATTTAATATTTTACCTTTAAAGCATTGGAAACTTCATAGTGAAGCTGAAATAAAATGGCTCGAAATTTTTAAGGAAATGGTTGATTCTATACCTGATTTTAAAAAATTATATCAAAATTTTGTAAAAAAATCTATTAAACTAAGTCAAGAAGAGCAGAAAAATGAAAGATAAAATAAAAAAATTTATTTATTCAGGAGTTTGGTTCCAATTTAGTATTGCTTCTAGATCTGCTTGAGCCTGATTCAGTTTCAGGAGTATTGTATCAGCTAATTCTTGAGTAATCCATCCTTTACGCAATAACCAATGAACTTTTTCTTCAGCTTTTTCTAATTTGTAGAGTGCATGGTGTAAGCAGCATTCAAAATTACATCCTACTGATATCTTTATAAGGGCTGATTCTAACATGTATGTGGCTGATCGGATAAGGTTGTTTAAACACCATCTAAAGCAGCAACATAGATTAATTTGTTCTTCAATGAGATCATTTAGATTCAATAAATCAATTTCAACTAAGGCAATTTGATATCCTATCTCTGAGCCAGTTGTGTAGCCCATCAACAGTACAATATTATTCCTGATAACATGGGTTGAATTGGCTATATATTCAGCGACACTTGCATCAAGACACCAAAATTTTTCATAGAATTCTGCCCTAAATTCTACAATTTGGACTAAAACCTTTGCGACAGCGTCATGAAACAGGCCACAGACGATGTGTCCATCATTAACATAATCAAAAGCTTTTTCTAATTGACATTGAGCGCAACACAGTTTCTTAATCAGAGATCTGCCAAGACACGAGTAAATATTAGTATCTATATACTCTTTTAACACTTCTATTTGCCAATCAATATAGTAATGGATATCTTCTAACGTTGTATCAAATGTACCAGAAGTTGAATTGCTTAACGCATCATTAGGGACATCGAAATCATTATCGACAATTGCAACTCTTATAGCGTGTGTCCCATATTCCATGAACCATCCACCATGGGTATCATCAAAAGTGAATGAAAAACATGTGTCTGTAGGATCTGGAATATAAGTTAGAATAAGTACATCATCTATAAATACGTTGATAAGGGAGAGCCCACAATCATCTCCCTCATTTTCATTCAAAACCTCAAAATTTATAGTTAACTCTATTGGTGTTCCAATAATCTCAAAATCAGTGAACTCGGGGTGATTGATATCATCATCATTAATGGTAATATCAGCAACAATCCCACTGGAATTATATTCGGAAGTTGCATTGATGCTAAAAATTTGATCACCCCATCCTATTGGCTCAAGAGTTAAAGTTACTAATTGCCATGCTCCAGGTTCTAACAGTATATCATTCAAGGTTAGAGCCTCATTTGCAAAAGTAACATCATCATAGGAAATGTGAAATGTTTGATCAACATTACCTAAATTAGTCAAATTAAATGTGTATATTGCCTCTTGATAATCAAAAATCGTATCTCCTGGAGTTATGCTAATAAGCTGAAAATCCATATCATAAAATTCAGCAACTTCAAACGTACCTTCAATAATCTCATTATAATTATTATATAAATAATCTCGAGCGTAGAATGTGTATGAATATACACCGGGACTTGTACTGTGATGTCGAGGGGGATTAATAATTAATCCTGGCTTTATTTCTCCCGGATTTAGCTCTAAGAACAAACTACCGTTAATAAAGTTATCAGGATATAAACCTTCATAAATAAAATTTTCAGGGATGCCCTCAACAGTTATGTTTACTACCTCTGTTAATGTGCCCAAATTTGATACATCAACCATAGTGAATAATTTTCCTGGAACTAGAAGTTCTACAGCCGTATAAGGTCCGAATTCCATGCAAGAAAATCCTCCAACTTTAAATGGTACACTTTCGTTATAAATAAGTTCGCCGTTGAAAAATACACTTAAGTTAAAAAAATAGAGCCCAAACATTAACCCCGCGGTATTAGACGTCAAATTAAAACTTAATATAGAATCAAGACGCCCGGTAAAGACATTCTGGGGACTTACCGAATATCCTTCTGGTGGGGTGATATGAAACTCAACTATTTTTTCACCATCAGTATTACAGAGTATGAAAGGCCAAACATCTATATATATTGGATAGTAAGGATTAGCATATGGATCTATAGTCATTCGGAAATTTACTTCTGCTTTGTGTGTAATTGGATCTACCTCAATATGTTGTTCTCGCAAATCCGTTAAGAGATTACTTTTTATAATTAAATTTTGTATCAACTCACGATATTCATACCCCGCAGATAATCCTGCTTCTTTACTTTCCATCCAAAACACTGGGTCTATATATATATCTGGATCAGCATTTGTATACAGTTTCCCACCGGATTCTTCATAGGACATCAAATTCCACTCTAATGTGTCTGGCTGCATAACTGATCCCCCAAATATCATACCAGCCCCCCACTCATAGTTGGGTTCTTCTGGCTGTAATGGTCTCTTCCAAGCAGCCCACCCACCGTTGCCCTCTCTCGCATAAAAATTGTTTAATAAATATTCCCACTCGTATAGGTTACTTGTTTGATACCAATAAACATCTTGATAATAAAAATATCGGTCCAGAGTCGCAAAATGAATATTCGCTTCTATTATTTCATAGTGATAGAGGGGTATCTTCTCATTTACTTCTACTGCTCTTATAATCGTTTCACCAATTTTACAAGCATCCCAATATCGATATTCATCTATGGCTTGTTCAAATTGACTCTTCAAGGCATTCAATGAGCCAAAATCACTTGTGTGAGCATAAAAATCCGATATTGTGTTTTCAAGAGCATGCATGTTCATTGGCACACTCCATTCCTCATCTGCTAAATCTTTTCTCTTAGGAAATAGCAACAACACCTTTTTACGCCAATCTGCCTCAAATTGTAACTCATATTTTAAATTAGGAGACGCTTCAGCTACAGAGGCAACTAAAGTATGACTGAATGCCGATCCAGAGCTGTACCAAGGCTCTTTGCATTTTCCATCCGCCCAATCACCTACCCAATCAGTCCAGTCACCTGATAGAGTATCACCTGCAATTTTCAATCTTGCTCTCATCCAAACTTTATTTTTACCAGTATTTTTAACCTTCAAATAATAAGCAAAATAATCTCCCACCTCTAGCCCACCATTTCTTCTCATATTTAATATTGTATTAGAAGGAAAAAACGTCCTACATTCGGCGTGTACAAATTCCAAGTCTGGAGCATTCACATATTTCGTTACCCATGAGTAAAGAATGCTCACAGCGGCAATAACAGCCCCAATAATTGCACCAACACCTGAAGAAATAAAACCCGCTGCTACAGCAATAGCTACTACAAGTGCAGCTGTACTCATAGCCAAGTTAAAAATTTCCATATCAAGTTCAACATCTTCTCCAGATGCTACTTTGTCAATAAACATTCCTAAATTTAGTCCTAACATAATAGCGGAGAGCACAATTGAAATTTTTCCGATATTTTTGGCAGCAGTCTTTATAGAACTAGCTGTAGCTTTAGCTATAGACGACGTAATTAGAAGCACACCTTCAACAAAGAGAAAAAAACTTGCAACAAGATTGCAAAGTGCGTTTACTTTTAGTATAGCCAGATATCCTAGTTGATCTCCTGAAATTAGTCTATCTATCTCTACTAAAGCAAAAATTACCATTGCAACCCCTAATAAAGCACACCCCACTCCAATAGTTCTTGACCTATAATGTGTTTTAACTTGTTGCGTCTTCATGCTGGGATTTTTAGCACATTGGTGTGCTATGTTCTGTTTCGGAATATCCTTTACTCCCTTATCATTCAACCACTTACCTAATCTTGCAAAAATATTCACTAATCTAGCTATTTTTGGGACAATTCTAGTCAATTTCACAACCTTGCTTAGTTTCTTGAAAAAGCCTGATGAAACTAAATTCTTACTCTCCTTACCTTGGTATAAGTCAACTAATTCTATAGCATCAATGCCTAAGTTTTGTGAAAACTGGAAAAACTTAGTATAACTACTCATTTTAGAATTGGAGTGTTGTTGAAATTCGGTAATTTCATTGATCATATTCTCCATCAAGGAAAGATCCTCTCTCTCTGCACCAGGAACAAAGAAATCGGGATTATTAATCGCAAAATCATATAATATACTAAGGTTATATTTCAATAGTGCGAGGTCTTCCCATAGCGCCTCTATATAGTTTAAAAACAATTCGGCAGGCATTTCAGGCTGAGCAGTAAAAAATAGATGAGACAATTCCACTTCATCCTGACGATTATCCATATATTCTTTATATATATCAACTCCATCTTCAAAATGTACCAATGGGATACCTATTACTTGAACATCACGTTCTATATATGTTTGATGGAGAATTGTTAATGTATTGCTCAATTGTGAACCCTCCCAGGGGATTTCATCCAAAGGCTCAAGAAAGCCTTGAGCCTGTGAGATTTTTAATGTATGTGAGGATGTACCCCTCTCCATAGCAATAGGAACACCCATGACAATAGTACTTCGCTGGTCATTTGAAGAGGAATAGAATTGATATAGGATTTTAGTATCACCTTGAATCTCTGAGTCGCCAAGAAAATATGCTTCATCCTCGTATCGGTTGGTTATAGCATAAGAACTAAAGCATGCAGAGTAATCACCTTGATGAAGTGTCTCAAAATCGGGATTTAACAGAGTTTTTACATAAACTTGGTTCAGAATATCATGATTTTGAAAAAAACCTTTCAGATAAAGAACTTCTGTATCATTGGGGCCGTATCCTGTATTTACTCGATACTCTGAAATAATTTGTGGTAATCCAAAATAATCAATCTTTCCGTTAAGTTCTACATCATCATCAACACCAAAATCTTGAAAAGATCCTAGAGAAGGATTTTGGGTTAATGTCCAGAGAATTTGATTTTCAATAAAACAATCTGGGTTCCCTAATGTATAATGGACACTTGAAATCTCACGCATGGTCATGGATTGAAGAATGATAGGTTCTTCGAAGTCATAATAATGTAAAACAGATGTTTCCCCTGTATCGTAATCATATTCTGTAAGTAGCCACATAAAATCAAATCTTAAATCTAATAATCCATCCTCTTTTGACCCATGTCCTTTAGGAATCATGATGTCATAATCAATCGTTTCTAATGCAGATTTTGGGAAGATAAAAAAGAACTCACTATTTGGATCAACAGGATTAGGGAGAGGATCGCCAGTTCCGTTTTCATTATAATTTGCTAAGATTGCTTTGTCTGATTTAAAAACACTATTAACACCTTTATCCCAAAGCCATTCTAATGCTGGTCTATCCAAGTTATATATTTGAGAAACCAAGGGATGTTCATATTTATTACCAAATAATCGAAGTACAGGATAAATAGAAACATTTACTTTACCTCTCCATAATCTCGAAACACCATTGGTAGAATAGTCATTTTCTGGTTTTTTAATTTGGATATTTAGTAACGTATCTCTACTCTTATTTACGGATAATACAAATTGATGGATTTGATTTTGATCTAATTCCAATTTTGCCAATGGAGAACTATCAAGATTGTCTGGAATTCCATCTTCATCTGTATCTGCTTTTGTGGGATTAAGACTATTGAGATATTCTTCCAAATCTTTCACACCATCACCATCAGTATCTCTGAATTCCGAGATTTGAATAACCTTTACTTCATGATTTGAAACCATATTGTTATTGATTACAAAATCAATATCAGAGGTATAATTAGCTTTATGTTGGTAACTTATGTGATGCCATCCTGCGCTTACCTTTCCATACATATTTAAAGACGAGGGAGATTCACAATCGGAAATTAACACTTCCCCTTCAAAAAATAGGGAATCCATATCAACCACCACTTCTCTGAATTCACCATTATTAACCCTTATTAAGAGGGAGTTGTTAGAGTAAATATCGGGAATGAAGTAACTAAAATATCCTTCTATAAAACTCCCTTCATCGATATCGGAGAGTAAAATATTATTATCAGATTTCTCGAAAAATCCCCAAATATCAGGATTTGTTGGATCCAAATTAAATTCATACATGTCTCTTTGTTGTATTTCATCCACATCGTTAAACATATCTCCATCCCAATCTAAATTAACCATAATTTTAAATTCTATGGTTCCATTTCCTTGGAAAAGTAGAGTATATTCACCTGGTTTGAGGGTAACATCATAACGGATATAGGTCCCACGTTCCATAAATAAGCAATAAAATAGAGGATCAATTTCAGGATAAACTGCCGTATCATGAATCCTTTTAAGCATGGTAGAATCACCAGTTTCATTCTGCAATTCTACTCTAAGCCAATTATAAGAGAAATTAATCCGTGATAAAATCGAGATCGGGCCACTTGCTTGAAAGCTAACTGTAGTGTTTTGATCTAAGTTAACTTCTATGGTATTTTCTGCTATAAAGAGAGGTTCTACTGTTATTGTCTTGAAATATTGTAAGTAAAATGGATCTAATTCAATTGTGTAAACTTTATCGGGGGTATTAGAAAATTCTATAGGAAATATGTTGAGTCCATAACTTACATTAAACAACTCATCATCAAGCATGAAAGAGGCAAAATCTATATCTTCGATTTCCACTAAAACATAACCTGGACCTTGGGCATGAAAATCATATGAAGTCTGAGTGACCTCTTCTAAATATAAATATTGATTACTTAAACCAATATTTTTTATAGGATTTGAACTGAATAAATTATTAAGAAAAGGTGTGTAGCCTGATAAAAAAAGAATACAAATAATTGTCACAGAAGATAATTTCATATTGAATTTTTTCATAAAAAAAATCTCAAAAAATATATTTCTTAGATGATAGAATTTACATTACATATTTATATAAATAAAATTAAATTTTTACCATATTTGTAAATTTTATTGCCAAAAGATGTTCATAATCAATAGATTTCAGTGTCAATTGTAATTTAAACTGATTATATAGTCATATATTACTACCTGAAGATTAAAATGAGTTTTATAAGATTTCTTGAAATTATTATTTTAAAAACTATTACCCAAATACTATAGTGTAATGAAATGACTTAAAACAAGTTAAAAATTAAAAACCGAGCAGAGAAAATTACACCGCTAAAAATTATGAAAAGAGCTTGTTTAAGCTTATAACCGTAAAATGCAAAAAAAGTCATTGAAATCCTTAAAATTATTAGTGAGATTATAGCTATTGTTAAATTATTTAATCCTGGAACAGTAATTAACGATGCTATGAAAATTACCCCCCCTAATGCTAACAATGTACCAAAATTATCCCTATTATTTATCCCTACAATGATAGGTAAAATTCCAATACTAAAGATTAAAACCAAATGGGGTATCAATTCATCTATTATATAAGCATATGATTTAACAAATTGCACCTCCTGAACATTAGGATTCGCAAGTAAAATTGCTCGCGGTATAAAAAAGTTTGCTATGTACCAACTAATTGTAATAATGCTTCCTATAACTAATAACATAGAAAATTTTACATCTTCTTTTTTCCTCAGTAAAATTACTCCCATTAAATAAAGAATAAACGCACTTAGGCTAAGAATATCTGAAAAAGAGGGATTTTGAAAATAAAAACTAACAGTCATTATTATAAAAAAGGATCCACGAATAAATTTGTAATAAGAGTTAATGATAATTAATATACTAACTTCAATTTTGGAATATAAAAAGCTTTTCTTTATGAAGTAATTATTTTATTAAATTTTTAGCTAAAATTTAATAATCATTAATTTAAACTCGAAAATAGGCTTATGTGCTTCCATTTTTTTTATGTCGTAAGAGATCTAGAATGTTATTCTACTAAATATAATAAAATAATAATGTTTGGGTAATAAATAGAAGGACACTGAAGATAATAATTAATACTTGTTTAATGTTATATCCAGAGAAGGAGAAAACAAGTATGTAAAACTTTAGTGGCTTCTTATAGTAATAATAATTTAAATAAATTAAATTTTAAATAATTCTGTTGTAAGATAACGTTCTCCCGTATCGCATAAAATCACGACAATATTGTCTCCTTTATTAAAATCTTTTGAAGCTTCATATATAGCAGCCCAGGCATTTGCTCCAGAAGATATTCCTACAAAAATACCCTCCAATCTTGCCAGTTTCCTAGCAGTAACTAAAGCATCTTCATATTCTACTTTTATAACTTTATCATAAATATTGGTATTTAAAACATCTGGAATAAATCCAGCACCTATTCCTTGGATTTTATGAGCTCCTGGGGGCCCTCCAGATAACACTGGTGAATCTTTAGGTTCTACTGCGTAAACTTTTAATCTTGTACCTACTCTATCTTTTAAAATTTCACCAACTCCTGTAATTGTTCCACCAGTCCCTACACCTGCTACAAAACCATCAACTTGTCCTGCTAAATCGTTAAATATTTCCTTAGCAGTAGTTCTTCTATGAATCTCTGGATTTGCTAAATTCTTAAACTGTTGTGGAATGAACAGCTTTCCTTTCTCTTTCGAAAACTCTTCTGCTTTTTCAATAGCACCTTTCATACCTTTCGAAGCTGGAGTTAATACAATTTCGGCTCCAAAAGCTTTCAAGATCTGTCTTCTCTCTATAGACATACTGTCTGGCATCGTTAGAACTAAGTGATACCCTTTAGCAGCACATACTAAAGCTAATCCTATTCCAGTGTTTCCAGATGTTGGTTCAATAATTACAGTATCTTGAGATATTAATCCTTCTTCCTCAGCTTTTTCAATCATCGCCATTGCAATTCTGTCTTTTACGCTACCACCAGGATTAAAATATTCCAATTTCGCATAAATCGAAGGCTTGACACTTTCAGCAATTTTATTTAATTTTACTAATGGAGTTTTCCCTATTGTCTCAATTATATTATTATAAGCTCCCATATAACTTACACATCATTTTAATTATCTTAAATAATAAATTTTAAATTCCTCCGCCATATTCTCCAAAATAGATTTCTATATCCTTTTTTATATTTTCTTTTTCCAATGTGCTTAAAACTTTATTTTCTAGTTCTTTTATTCTTTTATCTAAAGTTTGAATAGTAATTGTGAGAGGATCAGGTAATTCTCCATGCCGTAAATCTATTTTCTCGATTTTCTCACCCTCCCTTGAAATAACTTTACCAGGGACTCCCACTACCACAGAATTTGGTGGTACATCAGTTACAACAACAGAATTCGCTCCAATTTTTACATTATCACCAATAATCACAGGTCCTAGAATTTTCGCTCCTGCACCTACAACAACATTATTACCTAATGTAGGATGCCTTTTTACTGGTGCAATATTAGTTCCTCCTAAAACAACTCCGGAAAATAAAGTGACATTATTTCCGATCTCTGTGGTTTCACCAATGACACATCCTGATCCATGATCGATAAAAAATTCACTACCTATTTCAGCGCCAGGGTGAATTTCTATTCCTGTTAAATCTCGAGCAATTTCAGATATATATCTAGGGATAAATGGCATCCCAATCTTCCAAAAGAAATGCGCTATACGATATAAGAGAATTGCTTTTATCCCGGGATAACTTGTCATTACTTCAATAAGAGAATATGCTGCTGGATCTTTATTAAATGCTATATTAACATCTGAAATGAAAAAATTTAATATTTTTTGTAGATACTGATCCACCTCTTTATGGTTTAAATCAGTTATTTGAAAATTTAATCCTAAAACACATTCAGCACAAAAATTATTGCCCTTACTCTTTTCTGTAGCAATGCTTTTACCACAATTCAAGCAACGGAGGATTTCTTCCTTTTCCATTTTCTATCTCTTAAATATTATTGATTTATACATCTATTTTGAATTAATAATAAATATTCACATAAATATCAAATTATTTATGTTTATAGAAAATAAATGTATTTATTGATTGAACTTCCTAATATAAATAATATATTATTAGATATTATCTTCTACGAACTATAATAGCTGATTATCAATTTTTCTTAAATTATTAGCTTCCTTTTGATGATAAAGATTTATCATTTTTGATATCATTTTTAAAAATAGGAAGTATTGAGTTAATATCAAGATTAATACTAACCCCTAACTTTTTTTTATGCTTATCATCAATCAAATCCGAATATTTTGCATAAAATTTTTCAGTAGCTAATTTCAGTTTGCGTCGCATTTCAATAGAATTATAGTCACTTATTAAAATTCCTGTAATTCCTTTATATGGTTCAAAAAGAATAGATCGTTTATCTTTTAGTAATTGACGCATAGTTCCCGAACTTTTAACCACTTCATCCGTAATTGCAGATATAGAGCTCAATGCACCGCCATAAATATCAATTAATTCTTGTTGAACATCATTTCCAATATTTTCTTCATAGATATGTTTCGCTACAAATGTACTATTTATATTATCCATAAATAACAAAATCTGGGGTTTTGCCGGTTTGAAATAGGTATTATTCCATTTCATTATATCTTGAGTAGATACGACTCCCGCGGGTTTATTATCTTTTGAAATCAGAACTCGCTTGTAATTATGCTCAATCATAAAACGAATAACATAATCAATAGGTGTATCAATATCTAACATTGTTGTTGGTCCTTTCATAATTTCCTTGACAGAAATATCTGAGAGATTTTGTAGAATCATACCACGCTCACTTAAAAAAGCAATAACATCTGTTTTAGTTATTATGAAATATTCACTGTTAATAGAGTCTTCAATAAAAACAGCTGAAATATCATTTATATGCAAAGATTTAATTACATCTTTGAATGTAGCATTAACATTTAGCATAATAACGTGAGGTGTCATAATCTCTCCCGCTACAACGGAACTCTCATTAGGTTCTCCCATCATTCTTAATAATCACTTTATACTTATAAATTTATAGTACTGATTCATAATTATTCTATTTATGAAAACTTGTTTTTGCTTCTAATTCTCTACAATCCTGCAAAAACTTAATATTACATAATTTTCTTAATTTAAAAACCAAATTTAATTCAAAATCCCAAATTTAGAGAGATGAAAAAAGTTGCCTTATATTGTAGTTACCAATTGGTTTTCTCTTGATAAATTTCTTATAAAAAAAATTATTTGAATTCAAATCTACACTTAGTACAAACTTTCTTTTTAGCATAGATGCGTCTTTGACCATAAGCAAGAACTGTAGTTTTATCATCTACTTCTTTTATCGCAAAACCACTTGCGCCACAATTAGGGCATTGCCTTTTCATCGTAGTATCCGTATCGGGAGTAGATTTAGAACTCATTTGCTGAGGAGGAGTTTTTGGGGTGTAGGAATTCTGATCTGGATAAGAAGTGGGATGTAATCTGTTGTATAATTTTTCTATTTGATTTTTTAATTCACTATTCTCTTTTTTCAGTTTTGCTATTATAACTTCTTTTTCAGAAACAAGTGATTGATAATGAAAAATATGAGTAAATAATTCTGTAATCTGAGTTGATAATTTATTAATTGATTTTTCATATTCGGATTTGTTATCATTCATACTATTATACATTGATTTTTTACATCTCACTTTTACTATAATCTTTTACCTATTGTATCTAGTTCAATTCAATATATAAATATTATTTGAAATTATTATCACTCTATAGCTATTATTGTAGAGAAAATCATTTTATTCCCATTTTTGAGCATGATATCATGTGTAAAATTAAAAAAGATGATCCGAGAATTATTCTATAATCAGAGGATTTATAATTCAAGATATTATGATTAAAAAATCAATTAAGATATAACATTAAAAAGAAATTTTTAACTATCTCAAAGGAGTAATTGTCATGGTAAATACAAATAAAATAATTCAAAATTTTTGTAACAAGTTAGACTATAAAGGTTATAAAGGTAAAATAGTACATGCTAAACATATTCCAGACCTAAGAAATGATATTAAAAAGCAACATAAGCGGAACCTAATATTTCCACAATTATATGAAGATTATAAGGCATACTTTGAGTTTGAACCAAGTGTAGAATTCAGTGAGATCAATTCAATTTTTGTTATTTCAATTCCTGTTCCGCAATTTAAAGCAATATTCAATTGGAAGGGAAAGGAGTTTCCTTTACTCATTCCACCTACTTATTTATATGGTCTAGACATTGTTAACCAAATAAAAGAATTCTTGGCGGAAATACTAAGCCCAGAAGGATTCAATATAGCCTATGCTCAATTACCAATAAAAACATTAGCAGTGAGATGTGGATTGGCAGAATATGGTAGAAATAATATTACTTATGTACCGGGAACAGGAAGTTTTCATCGTTTAGCAGCATACTATTCAGATTTACCAATTGATCAAGATAATTGGCAAGAACTCCGAATGATGGATCTTTGTAAAGAATGTTCTGCCTGTATTCGAAAATGTCCTACTGGAGCTATACCAGAAGAAGAACGATTTCTTTTATATGCTGGGAGATGTATAACTTATCATAATGAACAACCAGGAGATGTTCCCTTTCCGGAATGGATTGATCCTACATGGCATAATTGTTTAGTAGGATGTCTTCATTGCCAGAAAGTATGTCCAGCAAACAAAAATGTTAAGAATTGGATTGAATCTGGACCATTTTTCACAGAAAAAGAAACAAAATTGCTTTTAAACCAAAAAGATAAAGATCAAATGCCAAAAGATATAATAGAGAAGCTAAAGGAGTATGATCTGCTTAATTATTTAGATGTTCTTCCCCGAAATTTAAATGTATTTTTAAAAGAGATTTAAAGATTAATTAAATATTATATTTTCTCCTTAGATTATTGTAAGCTTCACCAATTAAACTCCATACTTCTTTAGGATTATGAGATGCATGTAACAAACCTTCACTGCCTCTATAACTCCATGCAAAGATTGAATCTACGTTATATCTATCGAATATATCAATTGCTTCTTTTAATTGGTATTCTTTTTTCCTAGGAACGAGAAAAGCAAGACACCATAATAACGATTCAAGATTATATTTCTTTGCAAGCATAACTGTTTTTTCAGTATATTTCTTTACATAGTTTAATGATTTTCTATATAATAACCAATAAGGAGTACAACTAATTACATCAATAACATCTTTCAATTTTTCACAACATTTATCCCAATCTGATATTCCTGTTTCTAAGGGGGGTGGCACTAAGCATAATGACACCTTTTTTTTAGGATCTATTTCTTTAACCTTCTTAGATATATGTTTTATAAAGTTAATAATAGTATTTTCTTTAAATTCTATAACCTCATTAGTCTTGGTAATAGGTATTTCTTTTTTATAAATCCCAGTAAATAACTCTTGACAGGTTTTACATCTACATGTATAAAAATCTACATTTGGTCGTGTATAATAATAATGTGGTTCATCCCACAGAAACCCATCAATGAAATCTTTTTCCGCTAATATTTTAATAGCATTATAGATATAATTTTTAAATTCTATTGTATTAAAGCATGCTGCTGCAACTTTTTTGCCATTAGTAGAGATTATTTGTCTATAATCAACATTATTATGTAGGAAAAATGAAGGTGCTTCACCTCCAAAAACACTGCCCCATGCCCAAAGATTCATGTAAACTGTAAATCCTAAGTCCTTTGCTATTTGACATATCTTAAAGATGTTGGTTCTCCATTGAATCCAGTCATATTCAGACATAGCAATTAAAATAGAGTTACATCCATGATCTATCATTTCTTTCATATCTTCTTTTGCTCTATCAGGGAAGAGATTGCCAAAATATGCAACACCTAATTCTTTGACTATTTTTAACACCACAATAATTTTGATAATTTTAACACTTGGATTTAATTAAATATGAATCTTCGTGTTTTTAGAAATTTAAGATTACATTTTTAAATAAGATTAAGTAAAAAATCTTAAAAGAACATTTGAGATTATTAGAAAACTTATAAATTTATAGAAAAGAATATCATATAAAGAAAGTATTAATAAAACCCAAGAGTATAAAAAGTGGAAACTATCGAGGGAAAAACATCAAAACTAAGAAATACAATTGGAATAATAAGTTTTAATCTGTGGATGATATTAGGAATTGTGATTACGACAGCAATTCATTATAGATTGTTTACAGAAACTCACTCAGGGTATCAATTGAATAAATTTTTTAAAAATTACATGTGGATCGATTCACTCATAGGTATCAGTATAAGTGTAGCAATATTTATAGTTATTATTATTGGTATTGCATATTACATTAAATCTAAAGAGTTATTAGCTCAAGATTAAAAATTAATTTATCTAAAACTTTATGTCTCTAAAATCTCAATGCTCATCTTCGCTTAGTTCCAATAAATCTGAACCGCATACCTCACAATAAACATGTATGCCTGCCATGAGTTTTTTCACGAGTTCTGGAGGTAAATTTCCCTGACATTCTGGACAGCATTGAGGGCTCACAGCGTTTTCAAATTCAGACATAATATGAGGGCTCATATCGACATCTTCAGCAAAAATATTTACATTTAATACTGATTTTTTCTCATCTTTTTTCCCAGTTATAGTTAATTCTAATCCAACAGAATCTTTACTAAAGGATCCTTCAGCAAACCCTTTGATAATAGCTTGGAATTTGTCCTCTGAATATTCCTTCTCAGTATCGATAATTGCAAAATTCTTATGTTTTAAGAGAACAATTAATTTTTGATAAAGTTGATCAGCTTTATAAGGAACTGTAAAATCTTCTCCAACTTTTTTTAAAGTTAGAAGATCCTTAGTAAAAGTCTCAAAATCATCATTCGAAACAACCTTTGGTTTTAATAATCCACATATCATTCGAATCTCATGCGGTTCTACATTGATGGTTTCAATTTGATCTTGTTCATTAATAAAATTAATTACAGCATGAATAGTTCCTTTAATACAATCTTTGGTTGGTTTAAATATGAACGATGGGCTGACAAAACCTCCTCCTTTTGAAATCTTACGAATTTTTACTCTATCAGGAGAAGATTCTGGATGACCATCAACTCGGGATAATAAAAGACTTTCTTCTGGATATGAAATTATATGGATATTAACATCAGTGATATTATACTTTCTTTTATTGACTACTTTAACTTTAAAAACGTATTCCCCTCCTTGAATTTGCCCTCCTCGAAGTACACGTACAGAAGGTTGTTTTTTCTCGTCTTCTTGAGGTGATACATGTGCTTTCTCGATATCAGAATTATCTTGAACAGAACTTGAGTGTCTTATGGCCCTCTCTGTAATAGGGATTTGATAGATTTGTTCTTGAGATATGGTTTCGACTGGTGTTTCAATAATTTCTTTCTTTTTACCTTTTTTTAATTCAAAAAGTGTAATAATTTCATTTGAGGCTGCAACCAATAACACACACTTTTCTTGGTCTTTAGAAACAGTAAAATTATCAAGACACCGAATTTTTCCCCCAATTTTATACAACCCAATAATTTCCTGATTTATATTAAAAATTCTAATAATTCCCTCTTTATCGCCTACTACCATGATAGGTTGATTATTAAAGGAACAAACTGTTAAGCTTGTAATTTGATTTTCTAATTGAAAAACCAATTCTGAATTTGCGTCATTGTTGATATTGTATATTTTACCAGATTTAAGTAAAACGAAGATTTTTCCAACGTAACTCTCAGAAAAATGACCAATTGTACAATCTAAAATTTGCTCTTTTGCTTCGAAATTGAGAAAGGTGCTTCCATCATTATCTAATCCAATTAATCGTTGATTTTCTAGACCAACTACTATTTCTTCCCTGCTATCATCTTTTAAATCCCCAGTTTCCATACATATTATTGGAGAATCGAATTTCTTAGACCAAATAGAATCTCCTTTGTTATCCATTACATATATAAATCCATCTATTGCTCCTGAGATTAATTCTATACTTTTTTCTTTACTTACAGAAGCTACTTTAAAACAAGTAATATTAGAAGGGAATTCGGTGAGAAATACTTCATTCCCTTTTAAATTAAAAGCTTTCATTTCTGCACTAAATGAACACCCAATTACTTCAGGTTCTGGATCTCCGATAAGATTTGCTATAATGCAAGAATAGACTGTTTTATGAAATTGACGACTCCAAATTGGCTTTAAGTCTATTAATTGTATAGTCATTTCAAACCTTAATATAAAAAATTGTATTGTTAAAATAATATCCTAATTGGTTTAAATAAATTAAGGATATTTCTATTTATTGTGACTGTTGTTCTTTTACATCCTCTTTAACCCTTTTAACCAATTTCTTAAACGCTTGAGTTAAACCATCTAATTCTGAATTTTGAACCTCCAATTCTTTATCAAAATCTGTATCTATTTCTTCAAAAGATACAGCTCTGAGATCATGAGTACATAATTTTAAAGCGATATTAGTCAATTTATGAATAGGTTTTACTACTGAATCTGCGAGTTTTAAACCTACGAAAAGACTTATTACGATAATTTCCCATAGCGTAATAAATATGATTGCCATTTGAATCTCAAGATTTTCAGCAATCATAGCTTGTTCATCAGCACTAGCACCAACAATAAGATTACTAATAATACTATTAAATATTGCTGTAGTAGTAGCAATTGTTCCTAATGCGACCACACAAAGAACAACAAAACTCAAAAGAATTTCCTGTCTTATTCCAAATCTTCTTTTTCTTTGCTGAGACATTTTTTATCCCTCCTCTGGTAAAAATCCTTCTATTTCAGATGAAGCCATAATTTCTTTTACGCTTTTAAAAGCATCTGCAATATGTTTTTGAACATTTTTTGCAGAATAAATCGGTATATATTTACCGCTTGGAGTAGAAGCAACCATTTGTGTCATCTCCTTATGAACTTGTTTAAGTTCAGGTCCAACTCCTATTAAAATAAAATTAAGGGGTGGTCTAATCTCTTTAACATAATTTGCCACCTTTCGAGAATTGAATTTTTTACTCTGGTTATCTTGACCATCTGTTAAAGTTACAACCCATTTCTGACGTTCTTGCGACTCCTCCCCTAGGAGTATTGGAGCATTTTTCAATATATCTATTGCGAGTGCTATTGTGTCATATAAACAAGTTTCATATGGTGTAACCTCCAATGAGTTAAAAATGTCTATTATTAACGAGACATCTCCTTTTTTCTCTGTTAATTCAAGAAGTTTATTTGGGATGGAATGAAATGCAACAATTGCAACTCTATCACCGATATTTATTGTTTCATTAAAAACTCCTAAAGCTCCCGTACGAGCTGCATCCATTTTACCATATTCTGTCATACTTCCAGATTGATCGATTACAAAAACGACATCCTTCTTACGAACAAGCATCCTATTTACTTTTGAAAGTTCTGCTTCTGCCTTATGATGAAGAGTTGTGTTTTCTTGATTTTCATATACTTGAACCATTATTTCAAGAATATTTTTCATTAAAGGATAATTACCAAGGCTTTCTGCTAATTTCAACGAATTTTTCAAATGGTCCTCTGCCCTAGTTAGATCCCTTTTTAAAAAAGCTAATCTACCTAATTGAAATTCATCTTCTGCTAATCCTGTTTTGTACTCCCATTTAGTGTCAAGCTTAAATGCCTCATCAAGCTGTTCTTGAGCAAGATCAAATTCATTTTTTAATATATGAAGAACACCTATATTTCTTTTTCTTGAGGCAGTTCCTTCCTCATCACCCATTTCCGTGTCGATCTCGATAGCTTTTTTAAAATCATTCATTGCATCTATCCATCTTTCTTGTGAAAGAAAGAGAAGACCACGATTATTATACCGAGAGCTTAGCCCCCCAATATCTTTTTGGTTTTCTCCAATTTCAATAGCTTTATCATAACTTTCTTTTGCTTTTTCATAGTCACCCCAATTTCTATAAATGTTCCCAAGATTATTCAAACACATTCCTTGTCCATGAAAATTTTTTGTAGTTTGAAATAGTTCTAAAGCTGCATTATAATTTTTGAATGCAAGAATCATATCTCCATGATAATAACTTTTATTTCCCAATCGCATCGTAACTAGTAGACTTTGAAAGGATTGAGCAAGTATTCCAATCTCATTTCTTCTTATTCTTCCACTCATAGGAATTTCTTGAGTTAGATCACCTTTAGCTATAGTTTCAATTGAGGAAGTTAATTCATTAATCGGCAAAATAATTCTTCTGGAAATAAAAATTACTGCAAAAACTATTTCAACGATTATAATTGCAGCTATAACTATATAGCCAATAATTAAACGTCCTTTTACGACTTCAAGTGGATCATAGGCACCCCCACCTAACTCAATAAATTCATCAATATTTGAGATTAATAGTAATACTAGCGCTACTGATAGAACCACAACTGGAATTAAAATACAAAGAACCATAGTAATAATAATTCTTACTCTTAATGACCTTTTTCTTCCCAATTTTTCCTTGATTTCCATCCTTTTCCCCCTCTAAGTTCCCTTATCTATTCCTTCATACATAAGAAATATTGATGTGAAAATAAAGGCTTTAATCGTAGCTAACCCTATTAATGGAAGATCAGAAAGAGCAGCATCGATGAGTCCGAAAAAAGCAAACATTGTTAAGCCCATACCCAAAGAAAATCTCCGCCATTTCGCACTTTTATCATCTAATTTTGTACCGCTATATATAATTGATGGTCCCAAAAATACCATTATTATTATAGCCATTAATGCTAATAAAGCTAGTGCGGCACCTCTAATTCCAGTTTCAGGTAATCCTCCGGGTGATGCTTCCCAGAAAGTGGAGTGTGAAGGATCTAGATAAATCAAAAGTGCAAAAATAATACCTATTACTGCTATTATACCAGTAATAGGGAGTTTATACCGACCTTCTTTAATTGACTCTGAAGCAACATATGCCCAAATAATCGCGCCCAAAGCTGGAGCCCAGGCATACCCTAGAACACCTACATTAGGGTCACCATCTGGATATCCTAATGGGTTTAGCCCTAATATCATTAATAAAAAGCTAGCAGAAACACCAAACCAAGAATGATAGAGTGAAATTAATCCAATTCCCCTTATTGCAATTTTTTTTTTAAGTTCATTATTTGGTGCTTTTCTTGCGTGTTTGAATATAAGGATAAATCCTAAAATATAACCACAAACAATAATCTCTAGACCACTAATACCATTTAAAATATCAATATTCGGAAGAACCATTTGATTTGACGTCCTTTATTTATATTTTTACCTAATAGAAAGGTTTTGATATTTTAGAATAGATCTTATTATGATACATAAATATATAAATATATACCAAAACAGAAAAAAAAAGAATTCAAATAATCAAAAACTATCAATAATAACAGATCTAATGAAAAAATTAAAAATTCAATAAATTCTTCTTCAATTTTACCTATACAATTTGTCGATTTTACTGATGTAGAGAGTTTCTTTCTAGCCTTTCCAGTGGTATTTCCTTTTTTTGAATTTTTTGCGAATTGTCTTGTCATATTTTTGTACTAAAAGACATAAAAACTAAGATAGATTATATATAAATAGAGAAAAAATTGTGTTCTTGAATATTTTATAATTAAATATTTTGTTTCTGTATCTATGAATCGTGTTCTAAACAGAATTAGGAAAGATAACAAAGAATTTGTCACATCAGAAGAAATAAAAAGTTATTGTGAAAAATTATATTTCAATTATAGGCTTATTAATAACTATTTAATTTCACGAGGATTAATAGTAAAAGTTTTAGATGATCTTTATTATGTGAAATCTGATGATGAAATAAGGAAAAAAAGACTGAAATATTCAATTTTAGAAATTATAGCAAAAGGTTTAAAATTAAAACGAATAGATAATTGGTATTTTGGTCTTTATACAGCATTAAAATTAATTAAAATCAAAGTTGACCATAAGAATAAATTCTTATATTTAATTAATGATAAAATCTCTAATGATAAACCAATTAACATTTTGGGAAAAAAATTCAGATTTTTAAGATTTAATAATGCTCTTTTTAATTTTGGCATAATAGATAACGGGATTAGATATTCAGACCACGAAAAAACGATTTTAGATTTTATTTATTTATTGGATTATAATCAGATGAATGAAAATAGGATTCTAATTGAAATCTCCAAAATTATTGATGGAATTTCTGAAGAAAAGATAATGGAGTATTCTCAATACTATCCAGAATCAAATAGAGACCTATTGATAAAATCCATAGATAAATTTATCTCAATTCCTACTTAATTTGGGCAGTTTAGGCTTCTAAATTAATCCTAGTATTTTATATGTTTTGCTAAATTTTCAAATCCAAATTTCAATTCTTTTAAGATATAATGAAATAATGCCATCTCACAGTTTCCCAAGCCAAGAGGAACATATAAAATACTTAGAAAAGTTCAATATCAATCAAAAACGAGCTATGATTATTATTATTCTTAGCATTTTGATTGATGTATTTGGTTATACTTTAGTTCTTCCATTATTACCTAGTATTGCGAAGACTTTTGGAGCATCAGATATTATAGTTGGAATTTTAATCTCATCTAATGCTTTTTCAGCCCTTATTTTTGCGCCCATATGGGGAAAATTAAGTGATAAATATGGGCGTAAATCAATATTAATAATTTCTCAAATAGGCACTGGCGTATCATTTTTAATACTTGGCTTATCAAATTCGATTTATATTATCCTATTTGCTCGGGTTTTAGACGGAGTATTTGGAGGCCAAATTCCCGTAATTCGGGCTTATATTACCGATATTACTACACCACAAACTAGGGCACAATATATGGGTAAAATTATGGTTGGGTATACTTTAGGTATGATCTTAGGTCCTACAATTGGTGGGCTATTAGGAGTAATTAATTGGCGTTTTCCTCCATATTTAGCAAGTTCTCTCTCTATTGTTTCAATTGTTACAACTATTAAATTAATTGTTGAAACTATGCCCGCTGAGAGGAGAGCTGATATTAAATCTCGAATTCTATTGAATCAAGCCAATTTAAATAGAAAAGAAAGTATATGGAATAAGGAAATAGGATTTCGCTTCACACAAATTTTCTTAGTTTCATTAGCGAGTATAATATTTACATCAAGTCTCGCTTTAGTTCTTGATAAAAGGTATGGTGCAAATCCATTTATAATTGGCTCTATCATGGCCGTAGCAGGAATTAATGTGTTAATTTTTGGCGTATTTCTAATGAGGAGAATCATAAGGAAATTCGGTGAGAAACGCCTTTTGTTCACTTCCTTTATAATATTTATAATAGTATTCACATTTTATCCCTTTTTATTTGAGCTTTGGATGGTTTATATCTTTATTATTCCATATTCTTTCTGTTTAGTCTTTATGAATCCCCTTATTCAAACTAATATAACAAAAGCAGTAGGTCCAGATAAACAAGGAGAAGTTAGTGGGTGGACAACTAATCTTCAAGCAGTTTCGCAATCAATTGCTCCATTAATCTCAACTGGATTTTTAGAAATTGGTACTCTTGCTATTAGTTTTATTTACTTAAATTCATATCAATTAATTGGATTTACAAATGTATTATTAGCTACTATACTTTTAATAATTGGTTATTTAGATATAAAGTATCATCCCAAACTTTATCTTCATGAAAGACTCAGAAGAAAAAGGAAAGCTATGAGGAAAAAGAAAAATAATGATAAAAAATTCGAATAAATTTATTTTTCATTCAATTTCAGATCATTATTTATTAGTAACAAGTAAAATCTAAAAAAAAAAGTAATAACAAAATATATAGATGTTTAATGGATTAAATACTTTAGATTTTATCAATAATGGTTGAATATTAAAGTAAATTTATACGAACAATGTATTCGTTATCTTTACTTATTTTTTCAATTTAAAAATTTAAGATTTCCCTCATCAATGGTAATTTAACTGTTTATTTTTGAACATAATTGTAGAATCATTTAAAAGCTCAAACACTATATGTCTATCTTAGTATTTATCTATTTTATTATCTATTTTTATAAAACTTGAGGTATTTAAATTGAAAAAGAGTAAATTTAAAATTGGATTCTTATTACTTCTTTTTACATTAATTTTATTATCAACAATAAACCTTTCAAACTACTTTTCCACGCATAACGACAAAGACAAAAGTTCGGATGATTTCAATTATAATAAAACACCCCGTGTCCAGTCGCCATTAATCCCATCAAAAAGTTGGTGGAATTCATTATATGGTTATCGAGTACCAATAAATATTTCAAATCAGCACACCAAACCTCTCACTAAGGGTTATTCTGTTAACATTTCAGTTAACACATCTGAATTAATTTCAGTTGGTAAACTTCGAAGTGATGGAAATGATCTTCGAGTTGTGTGGTATAACTCAACTAGTACAACTTGGTTAGAACTTGATCGTGTGAATGAAACAAATTTTAATACTCCCGATACTCAAATATGGTTTAAAACCCAGGAGCAAATAGATTCAGGATTATACGATATTAACTATTACCTTTACTACGGCAATCCTGATGCTCTTAAACCTCCGACAAATAAAAGTAAAGTCTATGATTTCTATGATGATTTTTCAGATGGAGTTGCTGAAGATTGGACAGTTTCAAGTGGAACTTGGGCTGTTGTTAATAATGAATATAGAGAGAATGAAGGTACTATTGATTGTAGAACAATCCTAAATTCATATACTGCAGAAAATTCTTCAATTGAAATTCGTGTCATGAGCAGTGGAGGGACAAATATTGGCTTAGGAGTCATGTTTCGATATTCAGATGGGAATAATTTCTATACAGCAGGACCTGGATTTTGGGATTATGAAGTCGCTATTGGTAAATGGGATGGAGGGACTCCAACAATGCTAAATGAAACTCTTAATGATGAAAGCGTATTAAATTATGATCAATGGTATAGTTTAAGAATTGAATCGCTAGGTCCAAATCATTTGGTTTATTTGGATGGTGTCTTAAAAAATAGTATTACTGATTTTAGTCATCTCAATGCAGGGCAGATTGGATTTATGACATATACAACTAGTTCAACGTCTTATTTTGACAATTTAAAGATTAGGTTATTGGTTGAAACTCCTCCAATTTTGACACTGGCTATGGAAGAAGAGTATAGTTTTTGGTATAACACAAATTGGCGATACCGCAAAAGAATTTCTGTCACTAGTAGTTCAGCGGCAATTCCAACTAATTATACTGTTTCTTTGACTTTTGATCATGCTTCCTTAGTTAAGCAGGGTAAATCCTTAGCAGATGGCGATGATACTCGAGTAGTGTATTATAATGGTTCTGTATGGAAAGAATTGGACCGAGTATTAGATCCAGAGTCTTCATGGAATAATGGTTCGACCAAAATCTGGTTTAAGATACAAGCACCAATACCCATATCTTCTGTTGATAACAATTATTATCTCTATTATGGTAATAAATTAGCAACTTCACCTCCGAATAATGCTAGTAATGTATTTCTATTTTATGATGGATTTGAGAGTGGTGATTTCAATGCTTGGGAGGATACGTATACAAGTTCCGGTGATACAATTGCCATTACAAGCTCCCAAGTGCATACCGGCACTTATGCATCTAGGTATTATGTTGATACTGATGATCACATCCCGGGTAGTGTATATGCGAGGACAAATTTCACTGGTAAAAGTTGTTTTCACTCTACATATTGGATATATCTCCCGTTAAATTACTCAGCGGAGGAATATATAGCGAACATTCAGTTCTATGGAAAATACTCAGGAAGTACAGAACAAGTTGGTTCTATAACTATCCCGCAAAACTTAGAACCCTATATTCAGATCCTTGATCCTTCAATACCTACATATAATTTCTATATGAGTAATACTGCTCTAACATTAGGTGAATGGCATCGATTGGAGATTAAACTTATCTTGTCTAGTATAAATGGTAGGGTCGAGTTATGGCAAGATGGAATCCTAACTGTTAATGAGTCTGATATCCCCATTATCCATGACTCAATTGAAGAAAAAATGGTTGGTATTTATTGGAGAAATTCTGACACTGGAAATGATACAATCTATATTGATGATTGTTTTGATAAATTATGGATAGATCCTGAACCTACAATCACCATTGACCATGAAGAAATTTTAAGACCACAAACAAGTGATTTTATTTATTATAAGATCCTTACAATCCAAAGTTCAAAAGTTATGGGCATAGTTGATTTAATTGATTTTCCTGTATTAATTTCAATTGAGGATTCTGATTTACGTCATCATTGCCAACCTAATGGAAATGACATTGCTTTCTTTAGCGGTTCTAAATGGTTAGATCATGAAATAGAGATGTTCAATCAAACATTCAGTGATACTCATGCTAAATTAGTCGCATGGGTTCGAATTCCTTCTTTATCTCCTTCAGTTAATACAAACATTACAATGTATTATGGAAATTCTACTATGTATCCTCAACAAAACCCTACTAGAGTATGGGATACTAATTATATAGGAGTATGGCATTTATCAGAGGATTCGGTAAATACTATATTTGACTCCACCATCTATGATAATGATGGAACATCTTATGGTTCAATGAATTCTGATGATCAAATCCCTGGAAAAATTGATGGAAGCTTAAATTTTGATGGAGATGACGATTATATAGATTGTGGAAATAAAAGCTCTTTAGATATAACAGGAGATATAACAATGGAAGTTTGGGTAAAAGGTGATTCTTTTACAAATGATCCTGATACTATAACTAAAGGAGATTATAATTCAGCATATTCTTCTTGGATTGATGATGTTAATGGGCAGGTGTATTTTGAATTAAATGGAGATAGCTTAATTAGTAATTATGGTCTTTCTACTGCTCAATGGTATCATGTAGTCTGTATTAGAGAGGGGACGACTATGAAAATCTTAATTAATGGAACAGAAGATAATTCTAGGACTTTTTCGAACCCTATTGAAGTGATAAATGATCCATTCACGATAGCAAGAAGTCCTGATAATTTAGATGGTATTATGGATGAGGTACGTATTTCTAATATTGCTCGTTCAGAAGTTTGGATTTCTACACAATATAACAATCAATATGACCCTGCTTCTTTTTGCACAGTTGGTACAGAGAATTTAGTACATACATATCTTCCACATGAGAATTATTTTGATTATTATAAAATTATCACAATTAATCATACGAAGGTATCTGGAAACGGAGTACTTCTAGATTTTCCTGTATTACTTTCAATTATTGACTCAGATTTACGTGATGAAGGTCAGCCTGAAGGTTATGATATTGCCTTTGCTAAAGATAATAATTGGTTGGATCATGAAATAGAAGTATTTAATTTTACATATAGTCCCACAGAATCACAACTAATTGTGTGGATAAGAATACCATTTCTTTCATGCTCAACAGAAACAGAATTTCGTATGTATTACGGGAATTCTACTATGAATTCTCAAGAAAATCCTGATGGTGTATGGGATTCGAATTATATTGGTATTTGGCATTTAAAAGAAGATCCATTAGGAGGAAGTATTAATGAAAGTACTTCTAATAATCTCGATGGATCTCCTCAGGGGAGTATGAATTCAAATGATCAGGTAAACGCACAAATAGATGGTGGCTTAGATTTTGATGGAAATGATGACAATATTGCCACAGAAGAAAATAATCTTCTAGCTGGAGTTTCTAGTTTTACAATGTCAGCTTGGATAAAACCCCTTAGCAGTCAATCAGATTTTTGTGGAATTATTGAATATGATAATACTACTGATGGTAGTAGCTTTGATGCGGGTATGGAACTGCGATCAACGAGAGTTCCTAGAGTTAATATTTGGACTACAACAGGATTTAAATATGTAGATTCGTCTACAGTTTTACCTACTACACAATTTACTTACTTTGTATTTGTATATGATGGGGATTTAAATATTTATCTGGATGGATCTTTTGACAGTTCAACTGCTCACAGTGGAACTGTAAGGAATAATCGCAGGTATATCAATATTGGTAGAAATACCCATGATGGATTGAGTTTTAATGGAATTATTGATGAGATACGAATCTCTAATGTAGCCCGTTCACCAGATTGGATCCAAACAGAATACAATAATCAATATGATCCTGATACTTTTTATTCTATTGGATCAGAATTTTCTGTGTTAAAACCTCCACCAAATATAAATTATTTCAGTTCCTTTAAAAAAATAACAATTGACCATACAAAAGTGAATGGGACTAACAATCTTGTTAATTTTCCCTTGCTGATAACTATTCTTGATGCTGATCTTAAACACGATGTTCAAGAATCAGGAAATGATATTAAATTTGCGAATGAAACAGATTGGCTAAATCACGAAATAGAAGTATTTAACCAAAGTTATGATGATACTAATGCTCAATTAATAGCATGGATTCGAATACCAGCTTTATCACCTATTAATGATACTACAATTTATATGTACTATGGAAATTCCACTATGGGTCCACAAGAGAATCCATCAGGAGTCTGGCATAGTAATTATGGAGGTATCTGGCATTTAAACGAAATGCCAAGTGATGGAACTGTAGGAGGTCATGAGGATTCTACTTCTAATATGAACCATGGAACACCTCAAAATTTCCAAGATGGAGGCGGTGGTTCTACTGAAGCAACTGGAAACATCGATGGAGCGGATTATTTTGCAGGAGATGATGATTACATTACAATTTCCAGTCCTGTGAATACTGATTCAACAGATGAGATAACCGTTTCTGCTTGGATAAAAGTAAAACCATCCGCTGGAGGAAGAGATATAATAACTAGAGGAGATAGCTATGCCATTAGGGTATATCCTGATGATAGAATTTGCTTTTATATATATGATGGAACCTGGCATAATATGGCACCAGATGTAAATGTTAGTGATAATGAATTTCATTATATTGTTGCAGGTCAAAATGCAACTGGGATGTTTATCAATATCGATGGTATTGAAGTAGAACATAGTAGCACAACATATTCGATTGATTATTCCTTAGGAGATACAATAGAAATAGGAAGGCATGGCAATGGTAGTCCTGATTATAATTTTACAGGAACAATTGATGAAGCCCGTATTTCTAGAGTTGGTCATTCTGCTTCATGGATTGCTACTGAATACAATAATCAGTATGATCCAGCTAATTTTTATAACATCAGTAGTGAATTTCTTATTGGAAATGATACTCAAGAGCCCTCAATTACTATTAATACTCCAAGTGACAATGAGCTCTTTGGAATTAATGCACCTTCTTATGATCTTACAGTTATAGATGCGAATTTAGATTCTATCTGGTATTCATTAGATGGAGGATCTACAAATTCTACCCCTGTTAGCGCTAGTGGAACCATTGATCAGACAATGTGGTCTGCTGAAGGTAATGGAACAGTAACAATTCGGTTCTACGCCAATGATACAGTAGGGAATATGAATTACACAGAAGTGGTAGTGAGAAAAGATATCTTTCAGCCTAGTATTACAATCAATTCTCCAAGTGACAATGATCTCTTTGGAATTGATGCACCTTCTTATGATCTTACAGTTATAGATGCGAATTTAGATTCTATCTGGTATTCATTAGATGGAGGATCTACAAATTCTACTCCTGTTAGCGCCAGTGGAACCATTGATCAGACAATGTGGTCTGCTGAAGGTA
>SMTZ1_10000343_pt1 | contig 42002 bp, 33 predicted proteins | sample DeeMarSWOR136_30_FD_25667 | JGI IMG/M metagenome (IMG submission 25667) | reverse complement strand
ATGCCCGTCAAGGCCAGGTTTGCCAACTAAAATCCGAATTTTCCTACCCATAAAACCTCCTCATCAGAAATCTGTCTATGAATCGTTTAGTGGCATCGAGGCCCGTATCTTTGATACGGTCAAATTTCGATTCACAATGAGCAATAAGACGATTTGGGCATCCATGCCGTGCAATCCATTGACGATCTGTTAAAATATGATCGGTTCGTGATATTCACCAAACTCTTCCTTAAGTGTATTACACATTTCACCAAGTGTAGCATATGCTCTTACGCAATCAAGAATTCTTGGCATTAAGTTTTCTCCGCCCGCTGCTGCCTTACGAAGGTGTTTCAGTGTCTCTCTAACTCTCCGGCCGTTGCGCGTTTTCTTAAACTTTTTGAGCGCCCTTATCTGAGCCTTTTCCACTTTTTTAGGGATTTTAAGTATTTCAATATCATGTTTTTCCTGTTCCTCAAAAATATTAATACCTATGTGGCATTTTTCTTTCTGCTCTAATTGTTTTTGATATTCATAGGCACTTCTGGAAATTTCTCTTTGAAAGAATCCTTTTTCGATCGCTTTTAGCACACCACCTAATTTATCAATCTTTTCGAAATATTTATATGCTCCTTTCTCCAACTTCCTAGTCAAAGCCTCAACATAATAAGAACCACCCAAGGGATCTATGGTATTTGCAACACCTGTTTCGTAGGCAATCAACTGTTGTGTGCGCAACGCAATCTTCACTGCCTGTTCAGTGGGTAACGCATATGTTTCATCCATTGAATTGGTATGAAGTGATTGTGTGCCGCCAAGAACTGCTGCCAATGCTTGAAATGCCGTACGAACAATATTGTTTTCAGGCTGCTGCGCAGTCAGCGTACAGCCAGCTGTCTGTGTGTGGAATCGCATTAAATATGAACGCGGGTTCTGAGCATTATACTTATCCTGCATCATGCGCGCCCAAATCCGCCTTGCTGCACGGTATTTAGCGATTTCCTCAAAGAAATCTAGATGGGAGTTAAAGAAGAAAGAAAGTCGCGGTGCGAATTCATCGACGGACAACCCTGCTTTGATTCCATGCTCAACGTAGGTGAATCCATTTTTGAGAGTAAAGGCAAGCTCTTGGAGTGCTGTGGAGCCAGCTTCCCTGATGTGGTAGCCAGAAACAGATATTGTATTCCATTTTGGCACATTTGAAGAACAGTATGCCATAATATCTGCAATAATCCTCATAGAATACTTTGGAGGATAAATCCATGTTTTCTGTGCCTGATATTCTTTAAGCATATCATTTTGAATGGTGCCTGTTAAAACCTTCGACGGTATGCCCTGTTTCTCTGCCACAACGATATACATTGCCAACAACATTGCTGCAGGCGGATTTATTGTCATCGATGTTGATATTTGATCAAGTGGTATATCCTTAAATAGTATTTCCATATCTCTCAGTGTGTCAATAGCAACACCACATTTACCCACTTCTCCATGTGCGAACGGATCATCAGAATCGCGACCATACAGCGTTGGAAAATCAAACGCGACAGAAAGACCAGTCTGTCCGTGCCGCAAAAGGTATTTATATCGCTTATTAGTATCCTTCGGTGTGCCAAAACCTGAAAATTGTCGCATTGTCCATAACCGGCCTCTATACATATTTGTGTAAACACCGCGTACAAATGGAAATTCACCAGGATATCCTAAATCTCTATCGTAATCGAAAGTTTCAAGATCATCGGGCGTATATAGCACTTTCACAGGTATGCCTGAAACAGTAGTGAATTTCAAATCCCTCTCCTTACAGGTTTTGATCTTTTTCTCCCAAATGTCCTTCTTCATATGCCCTCCCCGTAGTAAATCATAATTTCTAAAAAGCAAATAAAAGAATTTTGAATAAACTCAGAAATCTTCGCGCCAGAATATAGTGCGGAAATTTTAGAAACTGCATTCATTGTATTCACTTTTGTCTATTATGTGGTTTTATAATGCTTTTAGCAATTCTGTTTGCAACAGCATATGGATTGAGTTTACGTTTGTAAATTTTATCAACAATGGCATTAAGTTCATGTTCTTTTACAATATTTTCCATTACATGTAGCTTTATTTTTTCTTCAATCAGTTCATTTATTCTCAACTTCAATTTGGCTTTTCGTTCTTCAGCAAATTTCCCACTTTTCATTAAATAGTCCTGATGAGTTTCCATTATCAAAACAAGCTTCTCAATACCCTTTTCCTCAGTGGCTATGGTCTTCAGTATTGGGAAATGCCAACCTGCTTCATGTTTTCTTAATTCAAGAGAAAACTTCAACTCCATTACGAACCTATCACACCCCTCTCGATCACCTTTATTCACCACTATTATATCTGCGATTTCTAACAATCCCGCCTTCATAGCCTGAATTGAATCCCCTGATTCTGGCACTAATACAACGACTATAGTATCGCACACCTGAGCTATATCTAATTCCACCTGACCGACACCGATTGTCTCTATTAAAACATAATCCATTCCAGATGCATCAAGTACTAAAGCAGCATCCTTTGTTTTTTGGGCCAAGCCGCCAAGACTTCCACGTGAAGCCATGCTTCTAATAAAAGCATTTTCATTAAGTGCCAAATCGTTCATTCTCACGCGATCGCCAAGTAATGCGCCACCAGAAAAAGGCGATGTTGGATCAACTGCAATAATCCCGACCTTTTTGTCCTTATTAAGCAATGTTTTGGCAATAACATTAACAAGTGTAGATTTTCCAGCACCTGGGGGTCCAGTGATCCCTACACGATAAGCGTGTCCAGTATAAGGGAAAATTTTTTCCATTATTTGCGTATCGCTATCATTTTCAACTGCGCTGATGGTCTGGGCGATGATTCTTTTATCACCTTTTAATAATTTTCTCAAAAAGTTCATTTTTTATCCAAATTGCTCCTTAGTTTTTCCTCAATCTTTGCCCAGGTGTCACGCAAAGGTACTGTTCGATTGAACACAAGTTTATCTTCTGATGATTCAAGATCAACACAGAAATACCCCAAACGTTCAAATTGAAACCGATTTCCTGCTACTGCATCTTTCAGGCTTGGCTCAACCTTACACGGTTTCAGTGTTTCCAATGAAGCTGGATTCAAGTTCGATGTGAAGTCTTTGCCCTCCTCTACCTCTTCGGGATTCGGTCTTACAAAAAGATGATCGTACAAACGCACCTCTGCATTGAGTGCATGGACAGCTGAAACCCAGTGCAGCGTCCCTTTAATCTTACGCCCATCGGCTGCATCACCACCGCGCGTCTTAGGATCATATGTACAATGCAACTCAACTACCTTGCCTGACTCATCTTTAATCACCTCAGTGCATCTGATAATATAGGCATAACGTAGTCTCACCTCACGCCCAGGCGCCAGCCGGAAAAACTTTTTTGGCGGTTCTTCACGAAAGTCATCCTGCTCAATGTACAAAATACGTGAAAAAGGAACCTTTCGTGTTCCCATACGGGCGTCTTCTGGATTATTCACAGCATTTATTTCTTCAACTTGATCTTTTGGATAGTTATTTATCACCACTCGAAGCGGGCGCAGAACAGCCATAACACGCTGGGCGCGTCTATTCAAGTCTTCGCGCAGGCAATGTTCCAACAGCGTTATATCAACGACATTATCGGCTTTTGCCACACCAATTCTATCGCATAAATCGTGGATCGACTCCGGAGTATAACCGCGCCTCCGCAATCCTGACAGTGTAGGCATACGGGGATCATCCCATCCGTTCACGTAACCTTCATCCACAAGTTTTCGTAATTTGCGCGTACTCGTTATCGTAAAACTCAAATTAAGACGGGCAAACTCTATTTGCCGTGGTTGATATACATTTAATTGCTCAAGAAACCAGTCATAAAGAGGTCTATGGTCTTCAAATTCAAGTGAGCAGAGAGAATGTGTAATTTTTTCGATTGAATCCGATTGCCCATGGGTATAATCATACGTCGGATAAATGCACCACTTGTCTCCTTGACGATGGTGTTGTCTATGGATAATTCGGTACATCACCGGATCACGCATATTAAGATTCGGATGTGACATATCGATCTTAGCGCGAAGTACTCGCGCTCCATCAGGAAACTCTCCGGCTTTCATACGTTCGAAATGATCAAGATTTTCTTCAATACTTCGGTCACGGTAAGGACTGTTCTTTCCAGGTTCAGTCAACGTACCTCTATATTCACGAATCTCATCCGCACTTAGATCATCAACATATGCCTTGCCATCTTTAATGAGCTGTATCGCCCACTTATACAGCTGATCGAAGTAATCAGAAGCATAGTATTCACGATCATCCCAGCTAAAACCCAACCAGCGGATATCTTCTTTTATCGCATCTATGTATTCCTGCTTTTCCTTAATCGGGTTTGAATCATCAAAGCGTAAATTACATTTTCCCCCAAACTCCTCAGCAATACCAAAATCCAGACAGATGGCTTTAGCATGTCCAATATGCAAATAACCGTTTGGTTCAGGGGGAAATCTCGTCTGTACACGACCCCTGTATTTATTAACCCTTAAATCTTCTTTTATTATATCTCTTATGAAATCAGATTTCTCAACCATAGATTTTCGTTTATATTAATAGCAAATTTTTCATTTGTCCTTTATCGGAATGTAAATATCAAATTCCGAATCTTCGCTTTCTATTTTGAATCGCTCATCATACCACTCAACTTCACACTGCTGCAAATCGTATTCCTGACCTGATTGCGGTAACCATCCATTGAAGATGTAATTATAAGTCTCCATAATTTTTGATATTGGCCCTCTATGAACAAATTTTGCGTATTTGTGAGGAGGAATATGTTTGTATGTCATGCCTTCTGGTATGTTAACTGTGCTCTTTACTGGTAAACCAACAATTACAAAAAATTCGTATATTTCCTGCTCGCCTTTCGACGCCATTTTTTTACTATCAAATGAAACTTCCAATCCAACCTTAGGTATTGCTACATCCTTCACTTCGCTCTCACGAACCATAAATCGCTCCCACAACTGATGTATAAGATTGCACTCCGAGCTCACAAGACTCGACAGCCCTACGACGGTCATTTCGTCGAGTTCAACTATTTCAGGCTCTATCTTCTTTTCTTCTTTAACTTCCTGTGCTTGTGCTAATGTTACATTACCAAACCATAAAGCCAAGAATAATACTAATAAAGTTTTTGGATCAATCATCATTACTCCTTATGTCTATTGCCAATTCTAAAATGCCTCTTTGACATTGAGATAATATTCAACACCACCGTCGGCGATACCAACATCAAAGCGTATATTGATTCGCTGCTCCTTATCCCAAACAAATCTAATCCCCGCACCGCCTGTCATCTTGACGCCATCAAAGTCAAATGCATCAAGTGTAGGCATAACCTGTCCTATGCCACCAAAGAGGACCCCACGAAAACGCCAGAAAATTGGAAATCTGTATTCGCTCTGGAAAGCGATGTACTGCTTATCACGGTAGCGTCCCTTGTAGTAACCGCGCATTAAATCCGATCCCCCCATTCGTGGCAGCAATTGAAATGGAACAATACCACCGCTTACTGTCATCTTATACTCAATCGCACACACATGTTGCTTCATTAAATGGAAGAATTGACGATAATCGAATTCAAGCTGTGAAAAATTTTCACCACTGCCCAACTCTTTTCGATAAACAGCTGCTTTGAGTTGAAATAAATATCCACTTGATGTAGAAAAAATATTATCTCTTCTGTCACCAATGAAGTGTATGCCACCACCTGAGACCGTTGTACCTTCACTCCCTGGGATGTCACCAGCTGCTAAAAAACCACCCTCTTCAGTTTCTCTCATTCCGAGAATTGCGAAATGATAGAGTGCACCGACATAAAAATTTGAATATGTCTCCCACAGTAAAGAAGTGCGAAAAGTGAACTCCAATGGAGTATACTGTTCTTCAAAATCTGCCTCCGTGTCATACCCTATTCCCCAGAACTTATCGGGGAATTTTGTCACGTTAGATGAAATAGCCAAATTAATTTTTTCTCCCTGGTAATACTGCTCGGTGTACGCACCTATGAAATATTGCCTATTCTGAGTGTAGTATCCAGCGATACCGAATTGATTTGGTCTCAGGTCATGGCTATCTGAAGAAGAATAGTAGTAGTAAAGACCAGCCGCGCCACCAGCAAATCTTGTCTCAGGAGTATAGAAGACTATTGGAAAACCAACGATCCCATGAGTTCTTTTTTTTTCTTTTTTTTGCTTTGCCATTTCTTCAGCATAAAGCTTGAAAGAAAAAAGCAAGAGTAAAAAAATAATGAAAATTTTAAAAAACAGTAATATGCCTAGTTTCAAAAGATTATAAGTATTACTCTAAACCAAGCGAAATGCTGAGAATCTCTGCGATATCCATGATTTGAATATCGACACCCATTGACTTTACTGTCTCCTCCAACATCTGGAGACAGTACGGACAAGCAACAGCACAAACATCTGCTCCCGTATTGACCAGCTGTTCCAACCTGAGATTCGCAAGCCGTTCATCCTGGGGCCAATCACGCCACAGACCCATGCTACCAGCACCACAACAAACGCTGAATTCTCTGTTGAATACTGGTACTTCCACGAGCCTTAGTCCAGGGATGCTATTCAAAATCTCTCTAGGCTCATCAAACACGCCCATCTGACGTCCGAGAGTGCAAGGATCGTGATATACCACAGTCTTGTCAAACAATTTCTTAGGTACAATTTTCTTTTCCTTAATCAACTCACTAAAAATCTGCGTTATGTGCACTGCATCAAATTTGTCATAGTACTCAGAATATTCGTTTTTGAATGTAGCATAACAATGAGGTGAAGTCGTTATCACTTTTCGTGCACCAATTCTTTTGAAAAGCTTGGTGTTGGTTTTGACAGCAGTTTGGAAGATTTTTTCTGCACCGACTTTTCTTACCGCCTCACCACAACAGAATTCCTCTTTGCCGATCATGCCGAATGAGACGCCTGCCATCCTCAATATCTTCGCAATAGACTGCGCGACCTTCTGTGCCCGCGCATCATACGCATGGATACAACATGGAAAGAACAAATACTCATAGGATCCATCAAAATAGGCAATATCCAAATCTTTTGCCCAATCTCCTCTCTCCTCGGCTGGTTCACCAAGTGGGTTTCCCGAATTATAGAGGCGCGTTATTACATCTTTTAACTCATGTGGATAGGAATCGTAATCAACAAGAATCCTACGTACTGCGCGCAAAACGTCAGATATGTTTACACCGCGCGGACATTCGTGACGGCAACTGAAACAGCCAACGCATCTAAAAACATCAATCGTGTCGGACTCAATATCCTTTCTATCCTCGCTTTCGATTATTGCACCCAATCGAATTCTTTGACAGAAACGATACGTTGTATAGCTTAAGCCCTCCAAGAGATTCCACGGACATGCTGCCATACATCTTCCACACTGATAACATTTAACAACATCATCACCACCAGATTCAAGGATAGTCTCACGTATCTCCGGGTTAATCTTAATGTGACTATTCATGATATTGCTTTATCTTATTCGTTATCCTCTGGCTTGTTTTGCTTCCAAGATTTTTTCTTTAAGAACAGGAATTACTTTAAAAAGGTCGTCAACAATGCCATAGTCAGCTTCGTTGAATATCGGTGCATTGGCATCTTTATTGACAGCGATTATCGTATCTGCCCCCTTCATCCCTACGATGTGTTGGAATGCACCTGAAATCCCCAATGCGATGTATAATTTTGGTTTTACTGTCTTACCAGAAGAACCGACCTGCCTTTCTTTCGGCAACCAGCCGGCATCGACAACAGGTCTCGAGCAACCAAGAACTCCGCCAATCGATTTTGCAAAATCCTCCACCAAAGGAAGGTTAGCCTGTTCCTTAACCCCCCTGCCAATGCTTATAACAATATCTGCTTTAGTGATATCCACTTCACCAACTGCTGCCTCAATATATTCAATGAATCTTCGGTAATCAGGTTGACTGGTTATTGTTGCATCCAACTTCTCTATTTCTGCACCCAGATTACCCTGTTCAGGGGGATAACAACCACTTCTCAAGGTTATTATATAACTTTGATGTTTTCGCAATAAGACCTTAGCATTCAGCTTTCCATCAAACATTTGGCGTATTACCCTTAGACTATCACCATCGATTACCACATCAAGACAATCAGTTGTAAATGGAATACTCAGTTGCGTAGCAAGCGCTGGGCAAAGATCCCAGCCAAATGCGGAATGGCCAATCAGAATCAATCGTGGGTTTTCTTTCTTTATTATTTCTGCAAGCGAAATCTGGTATGTCTCTGCATTAAAATATCTGTATATCTCATTATCAACAACCAAAATGCGATGCGCATGCGTCTTTATACGCTCAACCAGCTTCTCTGTCTCACATCCAAAGAGTATAGCAGTTAGCTTAACGCCTTGTTTTTCTGCAAGTTTTCTTCCACAAGAAAGTAGTTCATACGTTATATCTCTTATTACACCCTGTCTGTGCTCAACTAGTGCAAAAATATCAGCCATCTTTCCTCCACACTAAAACTCTGACATCTAATATCTTCAGCCTAATTATCCGATAATCTAATGCCTTTCTAAATCCATGCATACATTGTTTAGAACTCAGTGCTTCGAGTTTGCCTCACAGTAAACCTTTTTCTTTTATTACATCAGTGACTTTAGTTGAAACCTCGTCCAAACTGCCACTGAGGATTTCAGCACGTTTGCCAATTGGTGGAACAAATAGCTCCTCCAGATTTGAGTTCAGTTTAGCATCAGGTGATATCTCCGATTTACCAATGACCTTTATCTCTTTCTTCGCTGCCCTTCTGATCGCAATGAGTGAAGCATATCTTGGTTCATTTATCCCTGTTTGAATGGTAAATAAGGCTGGAAGCACTATCTCAAGATGTTCAAGCAATCCACCTTCTAGCTCACGATGAGTGTGCACTTTTCTGTCTTCGACATCGATTTTTGTAATCATCGTCGCATGTGGAATATCAAGTAATTCTGCAAGTGCTACGCCTACTTGAGAATAGTAGTCATCAGTTGCAATACATCCAGTGAATATAATATCATACTTAATATCCTTGATCACTTCCTTTAGAAGCTGAGCAGTTTTGAAGCCGTCAAGTTCACCAAAGTCTTCCTCCTTAATTCGGATTGCGTTATCTGCCCCTTTGGCGAGCGCAATGCGCAGCGTATCCTCAGCCTCTTTAAGGCCCAGTGATACAACAGTTAATGTACCCTCAAATTTCTCTTTAAATAAAATCGCCTCCTCGAGTGCGTATGTATCTGATTCATTCATATCAAAGGTTAAACGGTCTTTTATGATATCCTTACCAGAACTGTCTATCTTAACATCAGCTTCGGCTGTCTGTGGAACTCTTTTGATGCATACTATAATATCCAACATAACCTCCTTCCTAATATAAACGCAGTAATCGCAGTATCGTTTCCAGTTCGTTTTTCACAAGTCCACCATTGGTGGACAATCCTGGGAGCGCAGCGATTCTGCGTTTCTTACTTAACTAAGTCTCTTGCGATTACTATCTTCTGAATTTCAGATGTACCTTCATACAACTCAAGGATTTTCGCATCGCGATACAACCGTTCGACCGTATAGTCTTTTGTGTAACCATAACCACCATGAATCTGAACTGCTTTTCGGGCAACATCAACGGCTATAGTAGCTGCGTAGTATTTTGCCATCGCAGATTCCTTTGAAAATCGTTTCATCCTCTTATCTTTACAATACCCCGCATAGTACACAAGCAACCGGGCTGCATGTATCTGTGTCGCCATCTCTGCAAGCATCGATTGCACCATTTCAAAATTGCACAAGGGCTGACCAAATGCTTTTCGTTCTTTGGAATATTTTACCGCCTCATCAAGTGCACCCTGAGCAATACCTACGGCTTGGGCACCAATATCGATTCTTGACACATCAAGTGTATTCATACATATCTTAAATCCATCACCCTCTTTGCCCAAAAGATTTTCTTTAGGTATCTTTGCGTCTTCGAATATCATTTCGCAGTTCGCGGTTGCTCTTATACCCATTAAGTCTTCGTGCTTGCCGAGACTAAAACCCGGGGTATCTCGTTCTACAATAAAAGCACTAATACCCTTATGTTTTAAATCTTTATTCGTAAAAGCAAAAACAACATATATACCGGCTTCACCAGCATTGGTTATGAACCGCTTTGTACCATTCAAGACATAGTATTCACCTTCAAGTCGAGCTATTGACTCCATATTCACAACATCTGAACCAGCATTTGGTTCAGTAATACCTATTGCTCCTATCTTCTCAGCACTGCATAGAGGTGGTAAATATTTTTTCTTCTGAGTGTCTGAACCGAACTGTAATATCGGATACGCAGTAAGTGAATTGTTAACTGCAACAATAACACCTGTTGTTGCACAAATTCTTGAAATTTCCTCGATAGCAATAGCCAGTGATACAAAATCAAACCCTGAACCGCCGTATTCCTCTGGTACGATGATTCCCATAAGACCTAATTCAGCCATTTTCTTAATGCTTTTCCATGGAAATTCTCCAGATTGATCGATCTCTGGCGCTACAGGAGCCAGTTCTGCCTCAGCGAATTTTCTCACCTGATCTTGTAACATTTTTTGATCATCCGTTAAATCAAAATTCATATTCTTTCCTCCTCAAAAATATAGATGAATGAGATGATCCTGCGTTTTCTGCGAATCCCGAGCTTGTCGAGGGACGATCCTGCAAGCAGAGCGATCCAGCATATTTTACTACTTCCCCAATATTTTTCTTGCAATAACTATTTTCTGAATTTCAGATGTTCCCTCACCGATTTCCATCAATTTCTCATCGCGCAGAAATCGTTCAACAGGATATTCTTTTGTCACACCCAACATACCATGAATCGTAACTGCCATATCTGTCACCTTCATTCCAATATCAGAAGCATAGAATTTTGCCATTGCTGCCTCTTTTGTGAAGGGCATACCTTTGTCTTTCAACATTGCTGATTGATATACGAGTAGACGCGCAGCCTCAATTTCAGTAGCCATCTCAGCAATCATTGACTGAATATATTGCATTTTGTATAATGGTCTTCCTGATTTTGTGTTTGACTTCACAAATTTCACCGAGGCATCCAATGCACCCTGAGCAATACCAAGCGCGAGTGCACCAATCGATATGCGACCACCATCGAGTGTTGCCATAAAAATTTTGAAACCATCGCCTTCCTTACCCAAAAGATTTTCTTTTGGGATCTTACAATCCTCAAAAACCAATTCAGAGGTCAGCGAACCACGCAGGCCGAGTTTATCCTCGTCTTTACCTCGAGAAAAACCAGGGGTACCTTTTTCAAGTATAAAAGCTGATATACCAGGATAACCCATTTTTGGATCTTTTGTGGCAGTAATGACTATAATGTCTGCAACCCCACCAGATGTAATAAATCGCTTTGTGCCGTTTACAACATAATAATCATTGATAAGCTTTGCTGTCGTCTCAGTACCCGCAGCATCACTCCCAGCATTAGGTTCAGTCAGCCCGAAAGAACCAATTTTTTCACCACGGCAGAGTGATGGTAAATATTTTTTCTTCTGTTCTTCAGTGCCGGCAATATAGATTGGATATATACCGAGAGAGGAATGTGCTGCAAGAAATATGCCTGTTGAACCACACACACGTCCGATCTCCTCAACTGCAATTATATATGAAAGAGTATCAAGACCTGTACCCCCATACTTCTCAGGTACATATATTGCAAGAAGATCTAATTCTGCCATACGCTTTATAAGGTCCCACGGGAATTCATCATTTATGTCGAGTTCTTTTGCTCGTGGTGCGACTTCTTTGTCTGCAAAATCCTTAACCTCTGTTCTGAATCTGCTATGTTTATCATCTAATATCATCTCAGTAACTCCTTTGCGATTATTAATTTTAGATCGTAAGGTGTCTGGTGCAACACCTGAATAACCTTTGCTTCTCTAAGATAACGTTCAACCGGATATTCTTTTGTGTAACCATATCCACCATGTATTTGTATAGCCTTAATGCCGGAATATACAGCTGCCGCGCCACTCTGTAGCCGTGCAATGCATGCTTGTAATGAGTAATATTGTTCATCATCACATTTTGCTGCGGCCGTGTAGACCAGCAGCTTTGCAGCGTCGATCTTTGTTTTCATCTCTACAAGCATGTCCTGGATCATTGGAAATTCGCATATTGCTCTACCAAACTGCCTACGTTCCTTGGAATAATTCACAGAAGCATCGTATGCTGCCTCAGCAATGCCCAATGAAATAGCTGAAAACCCTATATTTGAATAATTCAAAACCCTCTGAAAACTTCCTCCGATATCCTCCCCAGATAGTAAATAATCATCTTCCTTTAATTCTAGATTATTGAGTTCGATGCCGACGATACCAGCAGTTTTCAGACCTAATATGTCATGTTTTATTGAATTGATATTGGAATTTCTTTCGAATAAGTATAATGTTTTATGATCTGTTAGAGATATCGGTATTACGAAGAAATCTGCGACTTCACCATTTAACACAAAATTCCATTTTCCTGAGAGATAATTATTTCCTCCAGCCTCTCTTATTTCAACTTTTCTATCAGATGAATTAATTCCCAATTCTGTAACATGAGCGCCAATCGTTCCTTTCGCAAGTTTAGGAAGATAGTATTCCTTTTTTTCTTCTGATGCATATTTTAACAAAGGATATGCAACCAAGCAATTGTTTACAGCGAGAATAGTACCAATCGATGCACAGACTTTTGATAATTCTTCAAGCACAATACAAAGGCTTGTGGTGTCAAGAGAGGCACCACCATATTTCTCCGGGATGATTAGACTTAAAAACCCTAAGTCAGATAATTTTTTAATGATTTCTGTAGGAAAAATACCTTTTTTTTCGATCTCGCTCGATTGGGGTTCAATTTCTATCTGAGAAAATCGTTTTATTTCGCTCTCGATCAATTTTTGCTCACTGTTAAAGTCAATTAATGACATAATCCTCCCTGTCTGTTGAAAAAATATTATTATAGGAAGTCTGGCTCAAAACAATAATATGCTCGAGATAACGAAGATATTCAATGAAATTATGTATAGAATTTTAATTAAAAATATAGGCTACCGCCATTGTCAGCAACATTTTTCTTGTGAAAAATTGACTGACCACACATATTGTATTGAATCAATGATTGTCAAGCCTTTTATTATATTCGGTTCTCCTTGAATGTCAACAAGATTGACACCATTATCTGTTCTCCGTATACACAGTATATCTTATAACAACTCCTGTTATTTGGGGAGTTTCATGGAAAACATGAAGTAATTTGTTATGTTCTGCGGTTATTTACGTACGCCTCACAGGCTATTTATGATTTCTGAAAGTCTATTGATTTTTTTGCGAAAACTTTTCCTCAATTTCACACTTCTTTTAAATAGATTGTTTACTACTTGGAATATAACCAACAACAAAGAAAATAGGGCTATTTTACACTATTGCAGATCCTATAAATTCATCAAATCAAGCCGCAATTTTGCAACTATAGATCTTTTTGTGTTGCCCACATTGTGGTCAAAGTCTGTTGCGTGAAGATAACCAATTAAAAGGTCTGCCAAAAACCATGAATGATGAAAAAAGCGAAATCCGATACCAACAGTTATTGAATTCTGAACAATGCCCGAGAGGAAATTTCCGTTAGGGAAAAAATCCCCCTGTACCCGTGGATTCTCGTGGATAGGCCATATAGATTCAATATATGTCTCGCCTTTTCTAGCATATGAGATCTGTGAATATAGATCTAAAAAGGGTTTTAGGTGATAAGTTAATTTTGTGAAAAATTCATCATAATCAGCACCAAACAATGAACCGATCGGTGTATCGCGGTAGTGATAACGTTGATATGGAATAAAATGAGAGTAGGTATATTGAGTAACAGCAGTGTATTCAATCATCCAAAATATCTTGTTGAGCCTGAATGGATCAGCACACTCAATACCCACATTTATACCTAAATGATGTGGTTCATTGTTTGGATCAGACTCCAATTGAAAATCATCAATGAGCAAGGAACCATAGAAAGAAAAATTATGCAAAAAGATTCTGCTGTCAAAATTCAAAAAGAAATTGACATCCTTCCCCCAGTTATACTGGTAAGCTTGCAAAAATACAATTGGGTTGAAATGATATATTTCTAAGGTATAATCCTCACCACCAAAGACTGCGCCCTCAGAAAGGCCGAAATTCAACCATTCAGCAGGTGAATAGTCAAATCGTTTAATCGAAAGATATCTGTTTGCAGTTATATACTGGGTTATTGTGTCACCAGAGTATTCTAACGGTTTTGCGTGAAGATCATCTAAACGGCTTATGTAGAACGAAAATCTGAATGTATTCGACCGCAGAGAATAGCTGAACCAGTCCATTGGGGCAGCATGGCCCGATAACAAAAGGTTATACCGCGGTGAAGGACCAATAGCAAATCGTTCACGACCAATGAACAGATTGAAATACTTATGATCCAGCTTTATATAGGCTCTTTCATAATCTGCGGAGAAAAAATCCATAAATACTTCTTTGGGGGGGAGACTATCTTCTCCAAATTTCACTACTGGCTGCACAAAGACAGAAAACAATGACCATTTATATCCTATTGCAGGTTTTAGTCGAAGGACGTTTACAGTATCATACTGCATTTCCACAGAAAATGCCGGCAGCAACAACTTTCCGTACAATAAGGTGTTCTCAAAGGAATTCACGTCCTCCATGGAATATGGTCTCACACTGGGAAAATTCGTAATATGTGCCCCTCGCAATTGGAGCTCTTCCAATACTTCATTCTGCCAGGAATCAATAGGGAAGTGCATTGTGAGAATAAAGAAAAGAATCATTTCTTCTTCCAAATTCGCAATTCGAGATCTGCGATTTCCATTAGTATGCTCCTCTCCCCAAAATGACAGCTGGTATTGTTTCCACAAGCAACTTGATATCCAAAGATAATGAACGGTTAATGACATATAACAGATCAAGAAAGATTGATTTATCGCCGGGCATTTCTCCTCGCCCATAGATCTGCCACAACCCAGTCAACCCCTGTTTCACTGAAAGGCGATCCCTATGCCAGTTTTTATAATACTTCACCTCATTAGGTAGCGATGGCCTTGGGCCGACCAAATTCATATCGCCTCTCAGCACGTTTATGAATTGAGGCCATTCATCAATTGAAGTTTTTCTTAGTATCCTACCAATACTCGTTATCCTTCCATGATCTACTATTTCTTTTTTGGGAGTAGTCTTATTAAGATAATCGTTCTCAATCAATTGAGCGCCATTACTACCTTTAGAATCATACATCGATCTGAATTTATAAAGAATGAACTCGCCACCATTCTTTCCACATCTTTTCTGCCTATATATGGCTGGACCTCTAGAATTCAATTTTATTGCAATACCAATTACCAAGAAAATCGGTGCCAATATTACAAGTCCTAGAATTGAACCAACAATATCTATTAATCTCCTTATATAATTTCTAAAAAACTGGTCTTCTTTTTTTCGGATAGTATACACTAATGCAGAACCAATATTACACCATTCCCAGCCCAATTTGAGTTTATTAAATAACTGAGAGGCGGCATGAAGTTTACAGGCTGACGAAATGTTATGCTTTATGTCCTTGTACAATTCGCTGTACTCCTTTGCCTCAGTATAGAGGAACACTTCAGTAGAATCAGTGTCAGACTTGGGCAATTTGTCGTGATTCATGATGGTTAAACCCGCTACCACATTTTCACTTAGAAAAACGGTACATGTTTTGCGCATGTGTGTCGGTCCTACATACTTACATTGTATTCGCCTTGCGGGATCGGAGAAGTAGCACTCTAGTATTTTTTTCAGGAGGAGTACTCTCACAAAAAAAAGAAGAAACAATAAAATAGCAAAAAAACTAGCAATAAAAATACGGCTTTCAATCAAGAACGCAAATTTGGTCAGAAATCCTATAACCACATAGGTTGTAGAAATAATTAACCAACTCTTAATGATTCTATAAAACACCCTCAGTCTCTGAACATAGAAAAGGTGGTTATACAAATCATAGATGTAAAAAACACAAGGGATTAACAAAAGAAAGAAGATAAGTGTAAACCACTGATGTTCTGCGACATGCATGACACGTTGGAAGCGAAGCAATAATGAAACTACATATGCAGCAATTATGATTGTAACATCAGCAAGAACTAGAACTAATTTGTGCATCTTGTCAGATCTCACTATTTAAACGAGCCCATTCATCAATATTTCGACATACATATTCAATCTCTGGTTTTGTTAGTTCCGGGAATATCGGTAATGAGAGTACTGTTTCGGCACATTCCTCTGCATCAGGAAAATCACCTTTCCTATAGCCCAAATATTGATAGGCAGTCTGCATGTGCAAAGGAATGGGATATGCAACTGTGGCATTAACACCAGCTTTCTGTAGATATTTATGAAGTGAACCGCGATTTTTGACTCGTATCACATAGAGATAGTAAATATGTTCGCAATGAGGCATCTCTTTTGGAAGCGTTGCGCCATTTATCTCCTTCAAGAGTTCATTATACATATGTACATGATTTCGGCGTGCTTCATTCCATCTGTCGAGATATTTGAGTTTTACATCAAGTATTGCCGCTTGCAGACCATCCATTCTTAAATTCCAACCTTCGAATGAGTAAACATATTTTTCCGTCTGTCCGTGATTAATAAATGTCCGTATCCTCTCAGCCAAATCTTCATTATCGGTTATCACAGCCCCTCCCTGCCCGAACGCACCAAGATTTTTGCTCGGATAAAAAGAAAAACAACCGATTTGACCTAAGGTCCCAGCCTTCCTATTTTTGTAAGTCGCTCCATGTGCCTGAGCTGCATCTTCAAGAACTAAGAGATCATGTTGATTGGCAATTTCCAATATCGAATCCATTTCTGACATTTGACCATAGAGATGTACCGGCATAATTGCCTTTACCTTTAGGCTCGTTTTCCTATCAACCAGCATTCTTTCTTTCAAATTCCATTTGCAGAATTCTCTAATATATTTTTTTAGTTTCTGAATTGATATATTATATGAATCTTTGTCGATATCAACAAAAACAGGTCGCGCTCCGGTCAGCGATATAGCCTCAACTGTGGCTACAAATGTGAAAGGGACAGTTATTACAGCATCACCTTTGCCAATGCCCAACGCTTTCAGCCCAACATAGAGCGCCCCTGTACCATTTGAAATGCCGACCGCATATTTCGAACCACAATATTTTGCATAATTCTTTTCAAACTTTGTAACCTTTTCCCCAGATACAAAGGCACAGCTATCAACAGCGGACTGGATTGCGGTATCTATTTCATCTTTAATAGTCATGTATTGTCTTTTGAGATCTACGTAAGGAACGTGCACTCAATCTCCCTCTTTGAATTCTTTGTATACCTTGCGGTTTACACCACTTTTGTTGGGAACAATCATTGCGGCAATCATAAGGTCTTTCAGCGACAGTCTATTATAGGAATTTTTTGAATTCTGTCAATGAAGAATCTCTGTAGTTTCGATAATAGATCATTGACAAAAAATATTGATTAACTGCGATTCTCAAAAATACCATTGTAAACACGCATCGTTTTTTTAGCTATCACGTTCCAATTGTAATTATCCAAAAGGGTTTTTTTGTTCAAGCGAATTTCTTCATCAGAGATTTTACGACCGAAAAGCGCCACAATTTTTTTTGATAATACGTCTATATTCCCAACAGGGGAATATCTGAAGTCGGCTAAGGGGATTTCTTTATGAGCAGGGATATCGCTCACAAGCACATTCAATCCATAACTCAAGGCTTCGAGCAGAGATATCGGCAAGCCTTCATAATGAGAAACATGGACAAAAAGACCCGCATTTGAAAATAATTGCTGTAAAGGTCTTCCAGAAATAAACCCTGTAAGAATAATGTCGTTGCTAGCCTTTGCACTCTTTTTTATGTTCCTACTGTAATCTGTCTCATGATCAGCGTCACCGGCAATTACTAATTTAAATCCAGGATTGGTAACCTTTGAATATGCCTGGATTAAATCGTGGAGACCTTTTTCCGGTACAAAACGGCTTACCGCTAAAACATATTTCTTGGGTGTGAGATCATATCGACGCAACATCCCACTGTTTGAAATATCTTGAGGAAAATCCACACCATTTGGGATATACTCCAAATCCATCCTGCCGTATTTCTTCTCTAAATCATCTTTCACTGTTTTGGCAATAACAATGACACGCTCAGCATATCTGATAGCCACATATTCACCTAACTGCAATGCAAACTTAGCAAATCTGCCCCATTTTTGCCGACGATAGTCTGGACCGTGATGAGTCATTACTACTTTTAAACCTAAGATCTTAGCCAAAGGTATTAGTAATGAGGGCCCAATCGCGTGAAGATGAAGAATATCTGGAGATTTAATCCTTGCGCTGATTACTCCAAGAAATGTATGGCAAAAGGCCTCGAGATATTTATGATGCGGCGCCCAAAGCCAGATAGACCTCACACCTTTCCATTTACAGATACGCTGATCAGTTAACATGTAGGGTTTCCTGGCAAAAACGGTTATATCACATCCCTGTTCAACAAGTTTGGGATATAATTCCTCACAGTGTTTTTCTACACCGCCTTGAATATTGGGACAACCACGCGTACCCAAGACGCAAACTTTCATCTCAAAGAATAATCTTGCCCAAATAATGATTTTATCTTATGTCTCATAACCCAGATCGCAGGTATGATGAAACTCTTCTTCATTGCCGGTGCTGCGGTTCCGATCATCCAGCAGTTCTTTTTGCAACATCTGACTCCTTCTCTAATCTCTTCTGCTTTTTCACTATACCATATTTCTGCAAATGTTTTTAAATTTAAATTGCCCATGCTATTTTGTGATGAGGCACTATCCATGCCATTACATGGACGGATGTCTCCATAAGGATCTAAGAAGAAAACCTCTGTCCCAGCATCGCAAGGCAATAATCTTGTGTTACCTTGAATATGATTTATTAAACCGTGATTAAAATATGCACGAAACCAATTTTTTATTCTATTTGTTTTCAACAAATTATTAATAAGTTCAACAAAGCACGCAATAACCTCTTCCTTCTTGGATATTATGTTATCATGTTTATGGAAGTAATATGAATTGTGAACAACTGCTGTGGCAAATTCGAGACCCATCGCTTTGGCGAGCTGATATAGTTTAAGCATATCTTTCGCATTTCTATCAGATACAGTAATTCCAAAACCAATATCTTTTAATCCAAGCCGATGAAGTTCTAATAGCGTTCTTAATCCACGATCAAAACCGTTCTTAACACCCCTCAATTCATCATTTATCTGGGGTAATCCCTCAATACTTATTCTCAAACCTATATTCTTATTCTTCTTTGCGATACTCACGATCCTGTCAGTCAGAAATCCATTGGTGCTAATCACAATTCTCTTCGCTTTCTTCTTTAGAATATGCACAATTTCCTCAATATCATCTCTTAAGAACGGTTCACCGCCAGTGATATTAGCAAAACTCAATGAGGGTAATTTTAATAATAATTCTGGTCTAAATTCCTGTTCCACCTCTGTTGGAAATTTCCATATATTGCACATGCGACACTTGTTTATGCATCTGTACGTGGTGATTATGGCTGCTTCCATTTGTGTCTCTCCATTGCGATATCATAGATCTGCATCAGTTGTTTATAATGTTGTTCAGAATCAAAATTATCTTCTACGAACCTCCTCGCATTCTTACCCATGTTTCTTGTCTTATTAGAGTTTTTTATCATGTAAATAAGTTTTTCTCTTAGATCAACAGCATTTCCTGGTTCAAAAGTCAACCCATTTTCATCTTCCTTTACGATCTCAGGGATTCCTCCAATTCTTGACCCGATTACAGGTTTTCCTAAGGCAAACGCCTCTAAAAGCGCCCTTGGATTATTCTCGTAGCACTCAGATGGAAGAACCACCACCAAAGATTCGCGTATGTGCCTCTTTAGATCCTCACCTGATTTGTACCCCAAATACAAAACGTTTCTCAATCCCTCTTTTCTTATCATATCCTTCAATTCGCTTCTCAACGGGCCCTCACCGATCACTACTAACTGAATTTCAGTATCACGGACCGCATCTATCAAGGTGAAAATACCTTTTTCAGGTGATAACCTACCAAAATAGCATACTGTTTTGTCTTTAGAATCAAAGGCTGGTCTGTAATCTTCTATTCTGATAAAATTTGGTAAGTAGACAACATCTTTCTTGAAACCCATCTCCCTCAATTTTCTCAGCATGAACATGCTTGGCGATATAAATATATCTATCAAATCATAAATGTGCAAAATCTTATGATGGAGATACATTTCTATAGTATTTACAAAACTCTTAAAATAAGAATTCTTTGTACATTTGTTCAGAAAACATTGATAGTATCTACCACCTTTACATGCCTCACAGACATGCTGGTTCTTAATCATTAAATACGATGCGCATATTATTTTGTAATCGTGTAAAGTCATCACAACCGGTGTCTTTTTCTTTCTAAAAATGTGCAAAATTGAAGGAGAAATCTGATGGGCAAAATTATTCAGATGTATAATGTCTGGATTCGTTCTGTGAATAAATCTATTGATTTTCTTCTTTGCTTCAAAGGAATACAAAATATTAGCAGTTATGTAAATTTTATCTTTTATGCCGCCTGGGTCGTTTAGATCTATGTACGAAACAAACAAATCTTCATGTAGATATTTAGGATTCATAGGATGCTCCATACCCCAATAACAAACATCATGACCCTTGGCCGCCAGAAACCTTCCTATATCCAACATGCTCCTCGCATCCCCACCCTTATCGAATAAAAATTTGTTAATCAACAGTACCTTCACTTTGCGATTACACCGATTTGACCTGACAGCAAATGACAATTAACGGTTTTCGGCAGTCTTTCTGTACGAGTACCACGTTAAAAAAACCTTTGCGGTTTTATTCGGTGAAATGTATCTTCTTCTTGCCATGACATCCTTCTCAGATCACGCATAGATATCAAACGATGTTACGTATAAAATTGCAGATTCCTGCGGCCATAATTCTTTCGTTAAATTGTTCAAGTACGCTTTTTCTTGCTTCAAACCCTAGTTCCTTCGCCTGCTTGGGATGTTTAATCAGAAATTTTATTTTCTTATACATATCTTCAACATTAAATGGTTCAACAAAAATAGCATTACACCCATCGTTAACATAATCAATAGTACTTGGAGTCCTTGTAACAATAACCGCTTTTCCCATACTCATCGACTGTAAAAGACTCATTTGCCCATAAGCATAGTTAAAGAAGGGAAGCGGAATTACAACGAATTTTGCATTAGCGAGTATTTCTTTCAGCCTTTTGATCGACGCACTTTTGATGACCCTTACGCTGTCAGATGAAGCACCGATACCAAACCTGTGAGGATTATTCATACCTATTACGGTCAGCTCAATGTTGCGAAATTGTAATAATCGCCACGCTTCGCATAACGTCTTGTAGTCACGTTTATGATAACCAAAAGCCAAAACGTAATCACTTCCATTTGTTTCCAGTGGTGAGAAAAAATCTGTATCGACACCGAAAGGTATGAACCGCGTTTTATTAACTAGAAAAGAAAGATGTTTCTTATAGTATTCGTGCTGCACTTTAGCATGATAGATAATACCGCTTAGTGAACGTCCAGCGAATTTGATTGGGAGGATTTCAAGTATGTTATTGCGACCACCATTGAAACAACCAATGTCTATTATAATATGTGGTGGATATTTTCTGCCCATAAGACTCCTTACAAATGACAATAAGACACCACTTTGTGCCCCATGCGAAATAATAACGTCGTAAGCTTCGATTCTTGGGAGAACCTTTAATGCCTGACCCACGTAGAATTTAAGTCCTCTTTTTTCTATATAGTGTAAAAAAGGGAGCCGTGTATAATCAACAACATCAACTCTAATATTTTTTTGAGGCCAGCATCGAAAGAACCAGTATTTCTTGCCTTTTACAACCTTATCTGGAGGCTGAATGTCATGTTCATCGTTGATCAGGTACTTCACCTGCCAATTTACGAGCATTAATATCTTCATGTTATTTTGCTCAAGATCAACATCATAAATGAGTGATAAAACAATAACTCAAGAATAATCGTTGCCTCCTTATTTCCCGCAAATATCGTAAGTGTCGCACAATGTGCTAGCAAAAATAATCTCGCCGAGGAGAAAGCAGGCTCAAATATTCCTGCTCAAGTATATCAATACTTTTTCTAATATGGAAATTGTCCATCAAATTGGCATATCCCGTTGTTGATAATCTTTTGCAAGCCGTGGGATTCATCAAAAACTCCACCGTTAATCTCGCGAGTTCCTTATGATTACGCGTCTCAAGCAGTACGCCACCACCGTTTTTAAGAATCTCATTTGCCCCACCCACGGCAAATCCAAGTACTGGTACTCTTGCCGCCATAGATTCCAGAAGTGCAATACCATACGACTCGCGCTTTGAGGTAAACAAAAAAATATCAAAGATGTTCAGTATATCTGGTACATCCGATCGGTCTCCAAGGAATCTAATATCGGCCTCATGCTGCGCAGCCATCCTCTGTAATAACACTCGCTTCTTTCCATCACCAACGATCAAAAAAATAACATCCTGATAAACACGTTGAATTTCATCAGCAACTTTTATGAAATCATCTATCCCTTTTTCTTCAACAAGTCGCCCAACCACTCCGATCACCTTCTTATTGGCGTCAACAAATATTGGTGGTTTATTCAAACCTTGACCTCTGTCCGATTGATATGGTGTTGGGTCTATCCCGATATAAAATGTTCTCACCTTCTGGGGATTAACTTTGTTCAAGGCGAGAATGCGCTGCCTAATATATTCTGAGTTCGCTAACACAAGATCATAATACCGTATAAAACAATGATAGAACAAGATAGCACGTTTTGAGTTGTTGCTAATAAGATCGCCGCCATGTTCAAAAAAAATCTTCACAGCACTATTTATACGACATATAAAAGCATTCGTAATAAAGTCTTTGCTATGATTGTGGATGATGTCAGGTTTGTAACTCCGAATCAATCTTCTGAACCCAAGTGCATTTATGAACGAAAAACTCCTTCTCATTCCCAGACTATGAACCGGTATTCCACTTTCAGCAATTATCCTGCCAAACCGGCCAGGATCGGATAAGAAAAGAACCTGATGTTCAAATTTTGTCTTGTTAGAATAGAAAGTTATATCTCTCACGAAACGTTCAGCCCCTCCCGAGTGTCCTCTCCATAATACATGTAAGATTTTTATCTTACCTATGATCTGAATTTTTCTGACCATTAGATTAATCTGCGCCTGAAGTCCTTATATATAAATGTGGTAGCACTCGCAAACCTTGCAGCAATTTCTTGCCAATCACCTTTTTTTAAAAGGTGATATAGAGACCCGAAACGCTCGGTCCAAGGTATGATGTAGTCAAACCATAAGGAAATGTACTGTACTGGAATATTGTGACGCTGTGCTATCATGCTCCGTTCAAAGCGAATTTGCTGTTGATTCATTCTCATAATGCGCGAAGAAGAATGAATTCTAAAATAACCAAGTATTTCAGGCATGTAATGAAATTTCTTACCAGACTCAGCCATTCTCAAATACCAATCCCAGTCGCCATATGTGGGTATTGAAATGTCAATCAGAAAACCCTCATCGCGCACCGTGGAAGCTCTGACGAATGTAACACTTGGGTTTGTATAGCAATATCTTCTTAGCCATTTATGTGAGAATGGTCTCGTGAACATCGATTTCATATACTTTCTTCCGTCCTGGAAAGTATAGAATTTTCCATACACCACATCTACGTTCGGCTGTTCACTAAATACTTTTACTATTTTTTCAACAGCACACTCGTGGTAAATATCATCTGCATTTATCCAACCCAAAATACTTCCTTTGGCATTCCTAAATCCTTTATTAACTGCATCGTATTGACCCGCATCTTTACCCGAATACCACTTAATCCTTATATCTCCTGCAAACTTTCTGATTGTGTCGATAGTTTTATCAGTCGAACCACCATCAATAATTATATATTCAATATTGTTATACGTCTGATTTAAAACACTCATTATGGTCTGCTCAATAAATTTACCTTGATTTAATGATGGTGTGACTATCGAAACAAGCGGATTATTTTTCTGAGTCATTTTCTTTCTTTGACTTCGCATACGCACCTGCTAAGATGCCAACAACAACAAATAATTGGTTGTATGTCACATCACCACCAATCAAGAAAGGAATGATGCTATACGAAATAAATAGCACAGAAAAAAGACCAATCGCTCTGTAAAGCTGATCACTTAATCTATACAGCTTCAAAGCAATTCTAACAGTTAGAAAACAAATCAACAGAAATGGCAACAATCCTATTACACCTTGTGTATACAGGGTGCCAAGAAAAAAACCGTGACCGCCGAACCGCAGATTTTGCTGCAGGAAATATTCTGGTGAAGCTGCTGGCAGTTGAGAAACGCCAGTTGCACCAACGCCAACACCGAATATTGGATTCTCTAAAAACATGGTCCAATACACTTTAAAAAGCTCATATCTAAACGAAGTTAATTTATCAAGATCCGCTGGGAAATATAGTATTCTGTCGAATTGTCGCGAGACCAAACCCATGCCAGGCAAAAGAAATCCAATAATGGTAATTAATAAAATTAAAAAAAGTAATTTTTTATTTCCGGACAGAAAAGCCCACACGATTAGTGCACACAATGTCCCAAAGAAAAAACTGCGTGTCGCACTAAATACAAGTCCCGCGAAGAAGAATATGAATAATACTATCTTTACAGTTCTTCTCACCCGCACCAAATCAGATAAAAGGATTAAAATTCCAAACGCCGCTATCCACAGTACTGCATTTCTCATTGCATCTGTTAACATATCGACAGTTTTGTACCACATACCAGTGAGGATTGCCGTATCTGTAAAGATCTCGCTTGCGATTGTGTTTCGAATAAAATCATTACATACACTCGATATCGATATCAAAAATCCCACCGATGTGATGACAACTGCCATAAGCAGTAGAACATTGAAAAGTTTCTCACTGAATTTATCAAATCTTTCTATCAGAAAAGAAAGTGATATACAGAATACAAACAATATTATCTTTTCATAATAATATCTAATCCCCCCCATCTCTTCAGCAAAACCTGCAATTGAACTAGCCGGCAGAGGATATCTCATATAACTAATAATGAGAACGAAACCATAAATTAATATAGGAATCAAAAAGGGGTTTTTTCTTGAACTTAAAACAGGTGATTTTTCCTTGGAATTCAGATTTCTCAGTAAAATTATGACAAATAAAAGCAATATCAATGGTTCTGCAACCCACGTTATTCTTGCTTTAAAGACAGTTCCTAATGAAAGCGGAATAAACATCAGAATGATTGTAATAAGGCAAATGATATCAGGTCTCTTAAACCCAAAATAAAATAATACAAACGCGCCAACAAGTAGCAAAATCTGGAAGTGTGTAAGAAAGCCAAATGCTATAATTATCCCTGTGCCCAATGATAATAATACTATCCATAAGTAATATGGCAAATGCCCACCGACCCTGAAGTTAGATGTGTCTGTAATTGAAGTAATGAAATTCATCTTATCATAATTCTGCATGTACAGTTCTACAATAAATCAAAATCAAAACAACCGCAGAAATACCAATCGAAGTCGCATATGCCGCAGTCACGAGTGGAAAGTTTATGCAACCGAAGAGAATCACAATAATCACTAATACGAAATTAAGTACTGCTTGAATAAAATGATTGTAAAAACAGTATTTCACTTTTCCGATACCCATAAAATAGTAATATATAGGTACTGATACCAAATTAATAAAATAGCCCAGAATGACAATTCTAAAAGCTATGGTAATCGCCACGTTATAATCTTGCGACAGCCATAATTTCAACACATATTCTCCCACAATGAATAATATTGCTAACGTGATTAACCCTACGAAGGCGTTCAGTCTATTGATTTTTCTCATAACGACTGCAATTGCGGTTTTCGCATTCTTGGCACTTGCTGACAAGCGACTCACCTCAGGCATAATAGCACTTATGCCTCGTTCGAACAGACTTCTAATCTGCAGCACAATCTTATTCGCGATTTCAAAATAAGAAACCTCAGCTAAACCTATAAATCGAGCAATTATGATTTTTATGAACGGTTCCAAAAGTATAGAGATTATCCGAGAAACCGTGATTGCACCACCAAATTTGAATAGTTTAAACAAAAGATTTTTTTTATATTTTAATGGATTGTAATAAAATCCAATTTTTCTAAATATAAATAAACTGCTTACTATTAATACAAAAAGAAAAGATAATAGTTGTCCCCAATAAATACCCCATATTCTGTAACCATTCACAAAAAAAAGCAGTGAAATAATGAGCGCTAAGATTCTTCCCGCGAGCAGGATATAGCTTGCTTGATCAAAACGACCAAGTCCTTTAAGTATAGAGTTTACATAATTCACTATGAGAACAAAAATAGAAAGGAGAATAACATATGGGAATATATTGTGGTATATGCTCGAATAAGATGTATTTAGATGCAATACTTTCTGCAGCAATTTCCCCATCAGGTTAATCACAACATATATTAGTACGGCATTCAAAATTAGAAGATTGAGCCCTGTTGAGGCATATGCAATTATACCCTCGAGATTCTTCTTTTCGTACTCTTCAGCAACGTATTTCACAAGCGCCTCATCAATACCAAAATTCCCTATAGAACTGAAATATATAATTACTGCTAATATTGCCCATAAGCCATAGAGGTTTGCGCCTAAAAAATGTAAATATAAGGGATATGCAACAATACTTATTACAATACCACCTGCAGCAGTAAAAGAACCCGAAAAAATATTTTTTTTTAATTGAGATTGCCGTGTTAACAGTTCCACAATATCATCATTCGAGCTAAATATATGCCTGCGCAATACAGTAGTCTAATGAAGGTATGAGCGTATTTTTTTATGTATAGCATTCAATGAAAAACCCAAAAAATTCTGTGCAACCCATGTTGAAAAATTGCTTTTTCAAGAGCAGTTTTCTTCCACTTCTTTTCTATGCTGAGCATACCAATCAACAGTTACCTGCAGCCCTTTCTTAAAATCTGTGCGTGCTTTGAAACCAAATTCCTGCTCTGCTTTTGATGTATCTAGCATTCTTCTTGGCTGACCATCTGGTTTAATAGAATCCCAAACAACCCGCCCATTGAATCCGGTTAACTCAACAATAAGATTAACTAATTCTTTTATTGTAATCTCAAAATTTGATCCTATATTGACTGGATCTGATTTGTTGTACTGCTCGGTTGCCAACACTATTGCTTCAGCACAATCATCAACGTATAAGAATTCCCTAGATGCTTTTCCTGTTCCCCACACAACTATCTCATCCTTTTTGGATTCAATCGCATCGTAACATTTCTTTATCAGTGCAGGAATAACATGCGATCTTTTAGGATCAAAGCTATCGCCTGGTCCGTAAAGGTTAACCGGCATCAAGAAAATTGAGTTGAAACCGTACTGCTGACGGTATGCTTGAGATTGTACAAGAAGCATTTTTTTTGCTAACGCATAAGCTGCGTTAGTCTCTTCAGGATAACCATCCCATAAATGTTCTTCTCTGAATGGCAGAGAAGTTACCTTTGGATAACAGCAAACCGTACCGATTCCCACAAATTTCTCAACGTTATATCTTCGAGCATACTCCATCAACTGCGTACCCATAATTATATTGTCATAAAAAAATTCACCAGGGTATTTTTGATTCGCACCTATGCCGCCAACTCTTGCAGCACAATGGATTATTATGTTGGGTTTAATGTCATCGTACAACCGAATAATATCATCAGTGATTCTCAAATCATATCTATCAATGTCGGCAATAGAAATGTTTCTGTAACCATTTAGTTTGAATTTATTTACAAGATGGCTCCCTAAGAAACCATTACCTCCTGTTATGCAAATGCGTTTGTCTATCACTCTTCTCTTTATTCTCCCCTACAATACCAATCACTGCCTTGCACTACTGAGTAGATCAACAGGGATAATAAAGATCTCAATATAAGCTCTGCCCGCTACTTCTGTGGGATTAGCGATCACAAATGCATCTATCTCATTATTCTTGTAATCAAGAATCTTGACCTTTAGAGGGGCCTCTTTTCCTTCAATTTGGTTCATGATGTTGTATATAACAGTCTCACGTAAGGATTGCGCAAAAAGGTTTTCCAAATCCATATCAAATATCTTCTCCGGATCGTAGCCAAAGAGGTTAATTGCTTTTTGATTTGCATCTGTCACTTTGCAGTCTTCAGCACCTACAAAAAGAATGGGAATACTCGCTTCATCAAACAACCTCTCGTATTTTGTCATTGTCTCAGCCTGCTGTTCGGTATCCACTGGAGCTTCCCTTAGGTAGTGAACAAGACCACCTCCAGAGGCAAAAACTTGCGGATAAACACTGCAACTTAATCTTTGCTTCAAACCTTTGAAAGAAACCGATTCAGTTGCTGGTTCACCACTATCTCGCGCACGCTTACCAGGGCAATCATCGAGAACATGATCTGAGCAATGAAAGATTTTGTAGCATTTTTTCCCAATGACTTCTTTAACGCCCTTCCCCAATTTACGGAATGTCCCGAGATTAGCTCTCAAAATGTTATAATCAAAATCAGTCACAAATATGGGATCCTCCATAGCATCAACAGTTGCTTCCCATTCCTTTTTTGCTGCGGTTACCGCTAATAACAGCCGACGATTCTCGCGCGCTAATTCACCCTGACGTAAGGCACGATTTGTTACATTTCTAATCTTTGCCTGAGTTAATGGCTGAATAAGATATCCAGCAATGTCGAGAGCCTCACCCTTCCCCATGCTTTCAGGAAATGCATAACTAGTTATAACTACTACCTCTGTTTCAGAACAAGCATTTTTCATATCAAGAATCAATTTATCATAAGGTACATCACGAATGTGCACATCCACGAACACCAAATCATATTTCTCTTCCCGGCACTTTGTAACTACTGTGTTAGGGATATCACACGAAGTGATTTTGTGCCCTTCGCTCGTCAATGTATCACTCACCGATTTGATGATTTCGTGGTCTTGACTTACTATTAAAATTTTTGCCTTCATTTCCAATCTCCCTAATTATTTCTTACAAAGGCGATATAAAAATCCGAACATCAGATTTCCTGCCTGTTATTGAATAAAAAACGCTACCGCATCTGTCAGTAACTATTAACATAATTATATGTAGATTTCTAATACTGTCAATCGTTTTGCGGAAGAGTTTCAAAGAAACCACCGTTGCTTTTTAACTCCAGAGATGCGAGAAAGCATTCTGTGATATTCTACCGCTTTGAATCTCAGGCATTTCTTTTTTCAATCTCAGTAATCAGAGATTCTTAGTTTTTTCTAAAAATCTTTTGGAAAATCATATAGAACTTACATGTCCACAGCATTATATATTCTCTTTATTATTGTATCAGCTTGGGGTGAAGGTAGCGCGTGACGAATCTTAATTGCTTCTTCCTTGAAGAATTTATCAAAATCAGCCTTGGCTTTCAGACTAACGAATGAATCAGGATATCTAAGGATCACATCAATGAACAAAATCGTAGAAGCTTGATATGAAGTCCAGTATCCTTCCCACAATCTAGCCGCGCTATCGAGCACAGCCTCTTTGATATAGTCATTGAGATCCAATGACTTCTCATTTCTCATTGAATATATCAACCTATTGTAAAGATTATACAACTCCTCTATTGCCTCCTTACTGTAAGACCGCTCAATCCTGTCTTGAAGTATTCTAACCTGGGTAATCCATGTTTCAAAATCAATATCTTCTAATATGAATTCAACGGGTAAGATGACTGAAGACTGAATCGGTTTGTTATTTAACATTGCTGGCGAAAAAACGAATGTTTGCGCAGTCCTCACCGCAGCAGAATCGAGCAGCGGTTCTCCTGAAGATTGATGGATTTGCACATGCTCGGCTTTCCCGTCCTCTGTTATGAGAACTCGCATAATTACTCTACCTTCTAACCCACGTTCCAGTGCCTCATTAGGATAGTGGAGTTTGTATCCCATAAGCACAGGTATAGATCGCAGTGTATCTTTCTTTGTAACACAAGCAATGTGAGATGAAATACAAAATATCACCAAAAAGAGATTTTTCATATATGTATAGAATATAGTCACAATTGTGACACTCGTCAATAGAACAGTTCAAAGGTAAAAATTTGTACAAAACGTCCTTTTAGCAAGGCTGAGGAACGTATAGGATTGATTAAAAAAAAGGAAGCGTTTTGATTAGAAATTCCAAAATTGCGATGTCAAATCAATGACAAAGTCCAAATAGTGAAATTCAAAACTAGACATTAGGGTTCGATTGACACTTGTCATTTGACATTAAGAATTTACTCACGGCCCCCTTGCGACCCTCTCATGCCATCTCTACGCCCTCTATTATTCTCCCTTTTTTCTTAGAATTTGAAATCCGATCCAACGCCTGTTTCAACTGCCTTGTTATAGACGTGAAATGCTGTCGAAATATCCTGAATCGCAAGCCCAACACTCTTGAACAACGTGATTTCCTGGTCGTTTTCGCGCCCCGGGATATCACCTACTATGACATCACCAAGTGAACCGTGAACTTTGCTCCAGCTCCATTCGCCAGCCTGTACCGGGATAATGAAATCCCCTGCTTCTGCCTTACAGGCATCGACGAGGTCGCAGATCACTTTGGACCTTACGACTATTTTCGAATCGAGTTCCCTCATACCTGGAGCATGAGAACCAATGCCGTTGACATGTGTACCGGGCTTAAACCAATCTCCGTCAACGATAGGATCCTTTGCACTTGTGATTACAGTCACGATATCCGCCTCTCCGATAGCCTTAGCGAGGTCCTCTGCCAGAAGAATTTCACAATCGGTTATGTCCTTTAGCGAATCCCGAAACGCTTCACGTTTTTCGATTGGATCGATTGAATAAAGGTATAGTTTTTCTATGTCACGCACGCAATTAATTGCCCAAGCATGTGCTTTTGCCATGCCGCCTGTACCGATCAACATATGAACTCTCGCATCCTTAACCGCTAGAAACTTAGTGGCAAGTCCAGCAACACCACCTGTGCGCATTGCGGTAAGATATCCACCATCCATGACAGCGATCGGTGCACCGGTTTTTTCTTCAAGAAGGATAATCGTACCAAGTACCGTGGGCATACGATACTTTTCAGGATTATTCTTGTACACGGTCACAACCTTGGCACCAAGCGCACCCATGCCTTTAAGGTAGGCTGGCATGAATAGTGCCAATCCACTATGGTTTGGTGAAGTAATCGGCGTTCGTTGGGGCATCACTGCGTTTTCAGTCGATAGATCATGGAATGCTTTTTCAAGGATTTCAATTGTGTCTTTCATATTAAGGATTTTAATTACATCATTTTTTGATAAAAGTTTAGTCACATCTCACCTCCTGTGAAACATTATCCATTGATTATTATGGATGGATTGAAATTTTGGCTTTTTGTTCTGATTGAAGCCTCTTGCTACTGCAGTATTCAAGGGAGGTATTCAAAACGACCCTGGAAGAATCTCAGTTCCTTGGGTTCGTATACGAATCTCAAGCCTTTTATAGAATGTCGCCTTTTGTACACATTTTTCACTGTTTCGACAATTAAATTCATATGTGAATTGGAATAAACTCTTCGCGGTAATGTGATTCTAACGAGCTCAAGTTTCGGATGAAAATTCTCACCAGTAACAGGATCTCTCCCTTTAGAAACATTCCCCCGTTCCATGGTTCTGATACCTCCTTCAAGAAATATTTCGATAGCAAGCGCCTGAGCAGGATACTCATCCTGATCTAGATGGTCAAAGAACTTCCTTGCATTCAAAAAAATAGCATGGCCTCCTGGTGGTCGAACCACAGGAATGCCAGCTTCGATCAGCTTATTGCCCAAATATTGTGTTTGTTCAACCCGGGCACGAATATAGTCATAATCTAACATCTCTCTCATACCCTGAGTGTGCGCTGACAAGTCCTGACACGATAGACCACCTGTAGTGTAGGTACCTTCGTAGATTCGCAGTAGGTTCTGTGATTTTTCAAAAATTTGTTGATCATTAACAGCAAAGAATCCACATATATTCACTAAGCAGTCTTTTTTGCTGCTGACTGTACATCCATCCCCGTATGACATCATCTGCCTAAGAATGTCTTTTATTGTGTGATTCTTGTATTGAGGATCTTTTTTCTTTATAAAATAAGCATTTTCGGCACATCTGGTTGCATCAAAGAGTACCAATATACCATGTCCCTTACAGAAATCATATACTTCCCGCATATTATCCATGGATGCAGGTTGCCCACCTGCCATGTTTACACAAGTTTCAAAACTCAAATAAGGAATATGATCAGCACCCACCTTTTTCACCAAATCTTTCATTTTATTTAAATCAATATTCCCCTTCCATTCAAAACTGCTATCAGGATCGTGCGCTTCATCAACAATGGCATCTACAAATTGCCCGCCTGCTAACTCCTGATGAAGCTTGGTTGTAGTGAAGTACATATTGCCAGGAACATAATCTCCATTTTTTATCAGTGTTTGAGAACAGATATACTCAGCGGCTCTTCCCTGGTGAGTAGGCAATATATGTTTATAACCGAATACGTCTCTGATTGCCTCAACGAATTCCTCATAGTCTTTACTGAAATATGGTGTCTCATGAGCTCTGAACATGCTGGACCATTGCTCAAATGACATTGCTGATGTTCCACTGTCAGTCAAAACATCAATACCTATATCTTCAGATTTAAGTAAGAATGTATTGTATCCAGCTTCACCTGCAGCTTTTGTTCGGTGTTCTTTGTCAGTGAAGCCGATATGCTCAATGGCGGTGATCTTCCAGGGCTCAAAATTGTGCTCTTCAAGCTCCTTTATCCTCGGACAGAGAGGCTTGGTTTCGTTCTCAAGTTCGAACCTGAAGCTATCAGTCCATGTCCCTTTTGTTAATAATCTTAAACCTTGTATATTGCTCTTGTTTTCATACAGCCTGGTAATGGCGCGTGCGATATGATTCAGCTGTTGATTTGTGAAAGAATGCCACGGTATCTCACATCCGAGCGTTAAAAATTCTGTGGAATTCATTAGTTCCTCGAATTTTGCATCGATTGTAGTCCTTATTCCGCTAATCAGGTATAATGCAGAGGAAAGAACGAATATTGCATATTCATTGAGTTTAAGTTGAGGTAAGAAATCCTTCACCGGAAGATAAATTCCATTCCCGCCTTTTACACACGCCACCTGGTCTTCTCTCAGTTTTTGGTACAAATAGTCGATTTGGGTAATCCTCCAACTAATAGACTGTTCATTAACCATCTCTTGCAATCCCCGAGCGACAATTTCCATAGTACGTCCCGCCATTCCGCCGTAAGTGTGTAAACCCTCATACACGACTACCTGGTTTTTCAACCGGTCAGCAAAGTCTTCAAGGTTTGTGGTTATAAAACCACCAACATTTGATCGGCAGTCTTGGGCTGCATTCATTATGGTTATATCTACATAACTTACCATTTCTCGAACCAATGCTTCAATTGATTTCTCACTATTGCCAGTCTCAAACTGAATGATAGAAGCTGCATTTTCTACGACAAAAGAAACATCCAATACAGTAACTATCTTGTGTTCTCTGGCAATACTACACACATCTCTCAGGTTTTTCAGTGAGAAAGGCTGACTACAGAAGGACAGCGGGCAGGTCTCAATCATAATAAAGGCAATATTGCTTGACTTGTACTCGCTAATCGCTTGTTTCAGCTTATCAATATCAAAGGAAGCATGGAATCCTGCAGGTTCAAGTTCATCTATCGAAACCGATTTATTTATGCTTACACATGTCATCTGATTATCATGGAATATATTATCGCCAAGCGTACCGTTAGTTAGAATCTTTGCATTTCTCTGATGCAGTACCCGGGCAATCAATTTTTTTGCACCTAAGAGATTATGGGTTGGAATAATCTGAGTGTGTCCTATGACCTTTTTCATCACCTCTTTTAAGAGCATGAAATTTCTGCTGCCGGCATACGCCTCATCACCAACAAATATACCGGATAACTGTTCCTGTGACATGGCAGAGGTACCATTGCTTGTTAAATCAAAGATCACCCTATCTGATCTTAAATTGAAGGTATTATAATTCACGTCTCTAAGATATTCCAGGCGCTCGTCATATTTTGGCAAAGCTAATTTCTGGATGATCTTTGCCTTATGGGGTTCTGCAGCTAATGTTTGCAACATAGTAAATTCTCCTTGTTACTCACAACTACCCAGTCCTGATCCCTGATAAACGTGCGCCTGTGACGAGTTGTCAAGCCGTGCAACTATTCTCATCCTTGCTACTTAATACAGAATCATATTAGTCTATACATTTTTCTTGTTTTGTCAACAAGGGTATCACGCAATCTGCAAAATATGTCTTGCATTCATTAAGATTCTGGATATACTTTTTATTATGATTGAAGCAAGAGATTTTTTGAAACGAATTAAACCTTATATACCTGGCAAGCCGATCGAGGAGGTTGCCAGGGAATTAGAATTGAAGGGCGAGATAATTAAATTGGCCTCGAACGAAAATCCACTTGGCACTTCACCGTTAGCGCTCCAGGCAATGAAAAAGGCGCTGAGCGAATCCTTCCTCTACCCAGATGACAGCTGTTTCTATTTGAGAAATAAACTAGCCCAAAAATTCGAGGTGGGCCAAGAAAATATAATCATTGGCAATGGTTCAGTTGAACTTCTTCCCTATATAACATTAGCCTATCTCGGTCCTGACCACAGCGCAGTCGTTAGCAAAGGTTCTTTTATATGGTATAAAATAGCTGTAAATATCGCAGCCGGGGAGCTAATTGAAGTTCCGCAGCAGAATTACTCGCATGATTTAAAGGCAATGTTGGATGCCGTCAAGGAAAATACAAGGTTGATTTTTATTGATAACCCTATAAATCCCACTGGTACAATAGTAACCAAGGATGAACTTGAAGAATTCTTCAAACAAGTGCCGGATAACATCCTTGTCGTATTGGATGAGGCATACTATGAATATATAGATGATCCTGATTACCCCTGCTCATTTAAATATCTTAAGGAAGGAAAGAATATAATAATTCTGCGCACTTTTTCAAAAATATATGGTCTTGCTGGAACAAGGCTGGGCTACGGATTTGCCAGCAGCAAGATAATCCCTAATTTGATGAAGTTGCGAATCTCGTTCAGTGTGAATAGAATTTCCCAAATTGCTGGCATAGCTGCCCTTGATGATTACGAGCATGTTAAAAAGGCGCGTGCGATAAATGAAACCGGCAAAGAATTCCTCTACGACGCCTATAAGAAATTGGGACTTTTCCATATTCCGACGTACGGTAATTTTCTTTTTGTGGATTTTGGCAAGGACAGCCAGACTGTCTTCGAAGCCCTCCAGAAGCACGGAATAATTACGCGTCCAATAAAAGGATACGGTTTTCCGAATGCCTTACGTATAACCGTCGGAACCGAAAAGCAGAATAAACAACTGATCCAGACACTCAAGAAAATTCTGTAAAATGTGATAGCGCAACCTCAATGTTCGCGAATACCACATCTTGCATACACCAGGTTTGCTGTAGTAAAAAGTAAATTCCAGAGACATGAATATTAATCGAGGAATATCTTAATGCAATCCTTTAAGACACTGATTGATATGGCAAAAAAAATCGGTAAGAAAAGATGTGTAGTAGCATCGGCACAAAATGAAACTGTGCTTGAAGGTATCAAGATGGCACAAGAACTCGACATCATTGTTCCGGTTCTCGTAGGCGACACAGAAAGCATTCAAATATGTGCTGGAAAAGTCAGTCTCAACCTCAAAAAGTGTGAGATTGTCCATGCAGACAGCGAAGAAGATGCAATCAGAAAATCTATTGCTGAGGTCAAGGAGAAAGGCGATTTCCTTATGAAAGGGATGCTCTCAACATCACACTTCTTGAAAGGAGTTCTCAACAAAGACTGGGGATTGAGAACGGGAAAAATCTTGAGTCATATTGCTGTACTGGAGATTCCAGGTTATCACAAGTTGATTTTTATGTCCGACGGTGGCATGAATCCGAAACTTAACCTCAAAACGAGAATAGACATAATCGACAATGGAATCAAAGTATTAAAGGCTACAGGAATAGCAAAACCAAAGATTGGTTTGATTGCAGCAAGCGAGACAGTGAACCCTGATATGCCTGAAACTACTGATGCAGTAAAAATCGTAGAGCTTCATAAGGAAGGGGAAATTAAAGATTGTGTAATTGAAGGACCATTTGGTTTCGATGTTGCGATTTCAAAAAAGGCTGCTGAACATAAAAAGATCAAAAGCACGATAGCTGGTGATGTTGATTTCTTGTTGATGCCCAATATATCAGCAGCCAATATTTGGGCAAAAGGCTTGATATTTTTTGCAAATGCAAAAGCTGCTGGGATGATTGCGGGAGCAGCTAAGCCTGTAATCATGTTATCAAGAGCCGATGAACCTGAAACAAAGCTGAATTCTATAGCACTTGGAGTAGCCATCGTAAAGGGCATCAATATTCACGCTTAGTTGTATCGTCAAGAGCTCTCAAAGATAACTTCAATGGCAATAACCAATATTATTACTATTGAAAAAGCCGTCAAAGCATTATGTCAAAAAAAGAAAGTCACCGTTGAAGGACTTCATGGTTCATCTTATGCACTTTTCATGACTGGATTAGTAGAACATGCTCCGCAGGTAGTATGTATTGTCGCTGCAGGAAAAGCCGAAAGATACTACAAAGATTTGAAGAGGTTAGAATCTGAAACGACACTGATTGACGACACAAATCCTTTCTATTCAAAATCAAAAATAATTATCACCAAAAAAGACATACTTGCAAAAAAATTAAGAACAAAAGTAAAGCTAACCTTAACTGAAAATCAACAAATCGACATTGATGATTTCGTTAATAAATTGCAGCAAACCGGTTATTCACGCGAAGATATCGTTGAAGAAGAAAATGAATACGCGTCGAGAGGTGGAATACTTGATTTCTTCGCACCAAATGGCGAACCAATAAGAGTCGAATTGTACGGAGACAGAATATTTTCAATAAGAAAATTCAATACACAAACCCAAAGGTCAGTTGAACAAATCAACAAAATCACATTAGAATGTGTACAGACTGATATCTCGAGAGCTTTTACAGAGCTAATTGACGAAAATGCGGTCATTATAACTGAGGAAGAATTGAATCTATCATTTCCCACTGTAATGATTACTTCAGACGGAGAAATTCAATATCCCTTCGCACCAGCTTATAAATATTTCGGCGATCTGAAAAGGTTGGGGGAAGATATTTCCAATGCCAGATACACATTCAAGTTTTTCATACAGCATCGAACACTATCAGAAAAATTGAAATCTATACTTGGTGAAATAGAAGTATATCCCATAGGCCTTGAGGAAGGTTTTGTCGACAAAAATAGAAAAATTATTTATTTGACTGAAACCGAAATATTCGGTGAGATTAAAAAGAAAAAACGGGTATATCGTGGATTATTTATTGATGATCTCGTGGGTCTGAATGATGGCGACTATGTCGTACATGATGACTACGGAATTGGACAATTCAAAGGGTTAACATTTGTCGACTTCGAACATAGAAAAGTCGAATGTTTGCGCATTGATTACGCTGGAGAAGACAAGGTCTATCTACCGATTGAAAAACTCAACTTGCTCGAACGGTATGTCGCCACCAGAGATGCTCCACCAAAACTTTCGAGACTGGGAAGTGAAATTTGGCTACGTACCAAAAGCAGGATTCGAAAGGCAACCGAAAGAATGGCAATCGATTTGTTGAATCTTTATACCAGGAGATCACAAGAAAAAGGTTTTCAATTTTCAAAAGATACGGTGGAAATGAGAGAAATCGTAGCTTCATTCCCTTATGAAGAAACAGAAGATCAGATGAACGCAATCAATGAGGTAAAAAACGATATGGAATCACAAAAACCTGCGGAACGGTTGATCTGTGGCGACGTCGGTTATGGTAAAACAGAAATAGCACTCAGGGCAGCATTCAAGGCAGCCATTGATGGCAAACAAACGATGATTCTTTGCCCAACTACTTTACTAGCATTTCAGCACTACAACACTTTTCGTAAGAGGCTAGAACCATTTCCAATAAATGTAGAAATGGTTTCTCGTTTCAGAAAAGGCAAAGAACTAAAGAAAATCATCAAGGATATCACTGGAGGAAAAATCGATGTCGTCATAGGAACACATAGGCTATTACAACCAGATATTCAATTTAAGGATTTAGGACTTATGATCGTAGATGAGGAACAACGTTTTGGAGTCGTTCAAAAGGAAAAAATAAAAAAATTGAAACCGGGCATCGATATCTTCCATCTCTCTGCTACACCCATACCTCGTACGCTTTATATGGCTCTTACTGGTTTAAGAAATATATCAAATATCTACACACCACCCGCCGGAAGGAAAGATATCATCACAAAAATCATTTACTATAACGAAGAAGAAATCAGAAAAATAATCCAGTTCGAAATAGACCGAAAAGGACAAGTTTTTTTTGTTCATAATCGCATTCAGACAATTGCAACGATAAAAACAAAGCTGAAAAAGATTTTACCTAAACTCAGAATATGTCTTCTCCATGGCCAAATGAATGAAGAGATAACTGCAAAAGGCATGATTGATTTTCTGTCGGGTAAATACGACCTGCTCCTTTCTACAGCTATTGTAGAATCAGGGTTGGACATGCCGTGTGTCAATACCATGATTGTAGATTGTGCTCATAAATTCGGATTAGCCGATCTCCATCAACTTAGAGGTCGTGTGGGGCGAGGAGACATTCAAGGCTATGCATATTTTATTGTGCCATCACGCAGGAAAATTACTGATGATGCGCACAAACGTTTGAACGCATTGGTGTCATATACCTCACTTGGTTCAGGATTTCGGCTTGCACTTAGGGATATGGAAATCAGAGGAGTCGGTAACCTGTTAGGCAGAGAGCAATCCGGACACATTAACTCAGTTGGTTATCATCTTTATATAAAACTCTTGAGTGATGCCATAAGCCAATTAAAGGGTGAAAAAATTTCCTATGAACCCATTCTTGACTTGAAAATGGATGCCTATTTTCCAGATACATATATAAGAAACTCGTATGAAAGAACTGCTCTTTACAAAAGATTCCTCAATGTTGAATCGAAATTCGAACTCAAGTCAATAAAAGATGAAATCATCGACAGGTTTGGCAGATATCCACAAGAAGTAGAAAATCTGTTTTTTCTATCAGAAACAAGACTGAAAGCAAGAGAACTCGGGGCTACCGAGGTGATACGAAGGGGCAATCAATTTCTGTACTATCGAGAAGGGAAGATTATAAAAACCACGTTTAATGACAAATTCTCAAAGCCCAATGTCAAATGAATGCCAAAACCTCTATAACGAAAATCGATATCTGGTATTAGATATTGGGATTTCAACTGGCATTTGACATTTGGATCTTTAATTGGTATTTGATATTTGGCATTTGTAATTTCTTCCTTGCCCTCTTTTTTATTGACTTTCCTGTATTAGTAAATAGAATCTAAGGTAAAGGAGAAATCATGGAGAAAAAATTCAAGTTGCTTCGGACTGTCTCGGTTATTTTCAAAATAATCGCATGGATTGTTGCTTTTTTTACGATAATCGGTTTTGTAGGGATGCTCGTTGGTGGCGCAGCGTTGTCGCAGTTTGGAGGTCAATATGGCGCCCCAAAAATGGTCGGACCTGTCTGGGGTGTTTTTATGGCCTTTTATATCCTGATTATCGGTGCGATTTCATTCGTCAGTTTCCTTGCCGGCGCAGAACTAATTTTGGTGATATTGGCGATCGAAGAAAATACGAGAGCGCTAAAGAAAGAGACATAGTTTAGACAAGTTGCGCATTCTACAGCATTACTGCATTGATGGTCTCTATAAGGCTATCAGGATAGCAGAACATCAGGTAGTAGCCACAAGTGTACTAGGAAAACAGCGTAATAAAATTATTTTGATAACCCGATGGCCTGATATCGTTCAACCTGAACATCTGATGATCTGATATCCTCTCTAATCCATCCCCACTCTTCTCTATCTGTCCTTTACTTCTCTATAATCTCCCTCTACGGTTTCCCCTGAAACAACAGGTGAAACGCAATGGCAAAAACAAGCATGGTTATAGTAAGGCGGAGATAAGTAATAGCAGCAAGACCAAAAAGAATTTTCCCCGGCAAAAAAATTCTTGCCACAACGGCAAGCAGCATTGTAATGATACCTAATATCAATGCAAGGAATTTCAGATTCTTCATTGTTATCTTCCATTAACTTTGTCCAAATCTTGCATATGGGAGTGAAATTAGTACCCTATCTTCTTGAAGAAAAGAGGGGTCAACTAAAAACTACCCAAGTCCACTAAATCGAGAATTCAGCACGAATTGCACCAACAGCCTCCATTATCTTCTCTTTTCTAACCACAATACTCAAGGCCGACATCGATGCGCTTATCATCTCAATGTTTATTTTTCGCTCAGCCAATTTCACAAAGATACTACCAACAACTCCAGGAGTAGCAGACAACATAGAACCATAAACTGTAATCAGTGCACTGTCTCTGTCTATAATGACTTCCTTAGTACCAAATCTATCTTTTATCGTCTCCAGTGTCTTACATACATCTTCGAGACTTGATTCAAAGACTGCAAACGATATATCTGCACGTCCGTGACCAATGGAATTCGATGAAATCAACTCAATATTTAAACCATGTTCGCCCAATGCACTAAAAATATCAGCAGCCACTCCATGGCGATCAACTACACTATGGAGAGTGATTTTAGCGATTTTTGTATTATACTCAACACCCACCACTTTTTTATTCATACCTTTCTCCTGAAAATTACGTACTCCAATGTACTTTATCTTGCAATAATAAACTTTTCAATTACCGCGTCAGATGCATTGTTAGCAGAAACATAAGCCTTCACCAAGTATACACCATTACTTATCCTGTCATGATGCTCATCAAACACATCCCAATATATCTGATTGTACCCTGCCTGACATACCCGATGCTCGATCGTCTTGATCAAACGACCCGCAACCGTAAACACCTTTATATCAACCACACCAGAACCGGTTAATGTAAACGTAAACCACAAACCACGCTCATCCTGCAACGGATTCGGATAAATAAGAAAATCCTCAATCCCCACACGACCATATACCTCAGCATTAAGCACAACCGACGCAATCGTCTGATTATAATAATTATCAACAACATTCACCGTCACTGTATCGACCGGCTCGGTCAATACTAAATCAGTATTAAACTCCCCACCAATATATGAATTCTTGTCATACATAAAATAATCCCGCAAATCAACCTTATTCTCAAAATCATTATTCACATAAAGATAAAAACCCCGCGTATCCTCCACAGAATTCAATAAATTTATACCACTCTCATCTGATACCTTGCCCGTCAAGGTAAACTCCTGATCTACCCAATCACCATCCTTTAACTGCCGGCCACCATCGTAAAAATAAACCTCTGGACTGACCGTATCAGCCGAGGGCACGTATGTCCCATACAACCTCACTGAATCACGCCAACCGCTATGCGTCCCTATACAACTACTCACCTTCATCACGGGCAAATGCAACGTACTATACACCCGCGGCGCAATAATCACCGCTGTATCCTCATCCCAATACCCCTCATAAAA
>SMTZ1_10001981_pt1 | contig 42040 bp, 33 predicted proteins | sample DeeMarSWOR136_30_FD_25667 | JGI IMG/M metagenome (IMG submission 25667) | reverse complement strand
TACGATGATCAGAATAACATGGTAACTGTTTATGACGAATTAGATCACAAGGTAATCCAGTATTACGACGGCATTAACCGGCTAATAAAGATTGAATGGTACATATCCGAAACCGTTAAACTGACAGAAACATATACCCTCAATTATCTGGACAAAGTAAAAACCAAGACAGATCCAGGTGGACACACTTATTCGTACGAGTATGATCCACTGGGCAGACCCACAAGAATATTTAACCCAGATTCTACCTTCATGGAAGCTCAGTACAGTGACGCCACAAATGCAATTTCTATCTTCGATGAAAATCAGCACAAGAAGGAGTATTGCTACGACTGGGTTGGGAATTTGGTGTGGGTGAAAGAGTATACTGATTCAGTAGATTACTATCTAACTCAGTACACCTACGATTCCCGAGGACACTTGACCTCCTTTACTGATGCCAATGGAAATGCTACTTTGTACACTCGTGATTCCCTCTTTGGAGTAACTCAAATCACTTACCCAGATTCAACAACAGAGACATTCGTGTACGATGCAGTTGGCAGCCTCCTTCAAAAAACCAATGCTCATGGTACTACTACCTTCACGTACGATGATATCTACCGGTTAGTTGAAATACACTATCCAGATCAGTCTTCTGTTACCTTTTGGTATGATGAGAATGGCAATCGCACATCAATGATAGACCCTGAAAGCCAGAGCTCATACATGTACGACAACAGAAATCGCCTCACTTGTGAGACTAGAACAATTGGAGGAGAACCATATGCTGTGAGCTATCAATATGATAATGCTTCAAGGATAGTTTCAATCACCTACCCGGATCAGAGTGTCATCACATACGAGTATGATTCCCTCAATCGGTTGGCAACTATACCAGGATATGCACAATTTGCCTATAATAATGATTCACACCTTGTGAGTATGATTTACAGTAATGGCGTAGTGACGACCTATCAGTATGATAGCCGTCACAGACCAGTCACTCTCCACGCCCAAAAAGATGGGACAGATCTTCTCCTCATTACTTACCAGTACGACGCGACAAATAATATTACTCAACTGGAATACAACAGGAGATTACCGGATCAGCAGTGGGAGCAATCAGTGGAAACTTTCGGATATGACTGGTTGAACAGGTTGGTATCTGCTCAGGGTGATTATGGTTCACTGTCCTATTCGTATGACTCTGTGGGAAACCGTACATCACTGAATGATTTGACCTACACCTACAACACTATGAATGAATTGCTTTCTATCAGTGATGGCACTACGTTTACGTATGACGAACTAGGGAATACCTTGACAAAGACTGATGGTACAGACACATGGACTTACACTCATGACAAACGGGATAGACTGACTCAGGTTGAGAAAAATCAAGAAATAATTACCCAGTACAGCTACGATGGAGATGGCAAGAGAATTCAGAAGACTGAATGGGTAGAATCTCTGCAGGAGTACCAGACGACAATCTATGTGTATTCTGGTCTAAATGTGCTCTATAAAAAGAATGTGAGTACAGATCAGGAAGCTACTTACGTTTATGGTCCAACGGGAAGAACAGCGAAAACCGTTGATGGGTTGAGGAGTTACTACCACCAAGATCATTTGGGATCCACCCGGCTACTCACAGATGAGTCAGGAAATCCAGTATGTGAAATTAGCTACAGGCCCTTTGGGAAGGCCGAAAAAACTGGTGGAGATGGGGAAAACTGTCTGTACACTGGAAAAGATGATGATTCAACTGGATTATACTACTTTGGTGCCAGGTACTATGATCCTCAAACTGGGAGATGGATTGAACGAGATTTAAAAGGAGGCATCCTGGAGAACCCCATGAGTTTGAACAGATATGTGTACTGTTATAACAATCCTCTGCTATATGTGGATCCTGATGGGCTTGCTCCAAATGTTGGTAATAAGTCAGCAAATGCTGTATATGCTGCCGGTATTGGAGGAGTTGTAGTGCTCCTCTTTACCGTCCCTGTAGCTGCCCCCTTTTGGGGGGTGGGAGCGCTTGTTTGGAGGCTTTGGTTGCACAAGAATTGGACAGCCACAACGAAAGCCAGTGGTGGAAAATGCCTTATAAATATCCATGCCAGAGGTAACACGCCCGGCATCGGAGAGTACCATGCATCCATTACAATCCATGACAACGGAAACTATGAAGGAGATATCAGAAACGACTCTACCACATTGGTAGTTGTCGATATCTATCACTTTGGCTCAGGAACTCTCGATCTCATATTGAGTGGCAGTGGTCCTATGCTGCTTAATGTGTATGGAAGTGGTAATGTAACTCTTACCATTGATGGAGAATGCACAGCCCCGATAACAGTAAATGCTATGGGATCAGGAACAATTACAATCTATGTCCCTATAGGCACATCCGTCTGTATTACAGGAAGTGGTAACGTTGTCGTTGAGTACTATGACCCTGATGAGGAAGAAGATGAAGAAGATGAATCTTAGGTGATGATTACATGAAGACTCCTTTACAAATATGTGCTCTAGGCTTTATGACAGCAGCCTTGGTAGTGATAACTCTGTCCTTCAGTTATATCTTTGGAATAGATATTTTGTCTCGGATTATTCCTGGAGTGCCGGAACCACCTCAACTATTACCTTCGTCATTTTATTATTCTTATCATCGTCTCCTTATTTCTGATGTAGTTCTGCCACTTTTTTATCTCTTTGGTCTTTTGTGTGCCATATTGAAATCTATGACAGATATGCTGGCTCAAAAAAATCAATATGGTCTAAGATCGGAATTTATACTTATCGAGATCTCACTAATAGTGATGGCGTTCTCGTTATTGATCCTTACAGATCGTATGCAACCTGCAGGGGACATCAATGAGCATCTCATTTCGATTTCTTGGGTTCTTTGCTTATTGACTATAGGAACTGTGATAATTTCTTTTTTCTATAAGTATTTCATCCATTATCCTGGCCTGGTGGGAGAGCAAGGGGGAAATGAAAGATGACCATGGAGAGACTCATCATATTATCACAAACCTAAATAACCAGTAATTTTACTCTGACTCATAATATTATGGCTTATAATATTATGGCTTTCAAAAAATTCTTCAAGTGTTGTTGCAAAAGGTTCAAATGAGAATTGGTTGAGAATGTGACCACATGGTCGTCTATAATGGTATTATATTCTCATGGGCTGTATTCAATCATTCAATATGTGCAAAAATGTTACCCAATTCGAGATATGCATGACTCATTATCTCCTGGAACTGGATTCAGGGGTTCAAAAGGCCACCCTCTTAGAAAGTTCATGTATAAAGGAGGACAAAGGAGCACTACAACACACTTTTAATCAACGTTGTTAAGTACCAACCCATGGTTTTTTTGGATTCTTCATTATTCGGTGGATAAATAAACTATCCCTTTTCTAATCGTGGGTTGGATTTTTAGTGTGCAGAAATTTAATGAAACATACTTTCGGAGATATTAAGTTTACTGTATTCCTCACTGCTTTACTGTAACCACATGTGACAGTAAATTTCTGACTGTTCAATTTTAGAAGAACACCAGCCGTCCACGTTTCTTTGCTAACTGTTCAAAGAAAATTAACACAATAGAACCGAAACAAAACAGGATAACACCAATGATAACCCCATATATCAACAGATAAGGAATAGTTGAAAAGTGCTCAAGTGCAGCCAGACGGGCAGCTTCAATTCTATGGGTTAACGGTAACACCCTGGAGACAACCTGTGCAGCACCAGGCAGCATTCCACCGGGAAGGTCACGCCGCAAAAGACCATAATAGCAGAGACCATCAAATCCCATCATGCTTGCCACTGTCACAAAGGTAACTACTGTTATGTACACAAAACTGACCAGAGATAACTGCAGCCCAAACAAGACGAGCCCATAAAAGAGGACAACAAAGACAGCAAATACCCCATCTATCACGTGGATAGTGGATTTTGCAATACTCGGAATCTTTTCTATCCTATTTTCGTGTCTGTCATTTTTGTATATTTTTTGGTTATCTCACTTTGTTACACGTGTAACAAGAGAGACAATCGCCCGCAATATTACAGGCCCTTTTTTTTGTGAAGCTATTAAAAGGCAGTATTTCTAGTATCACCAGTTTGTAATACGTTGGAAGTTTATCTACCTTTGCTCTTCATTCAGTACTTTCTGCAGAATTCTGCTCAACTCTTCAAGAGTGTACGGCTTGGTCACCACACCTTTGAATCCATATTTCTTGTAGTCAGCCATCACCGGATCGGTAGAGTACCCGCTGGACACTACTGCTTTCACGTCAGGATCAATTCTTAAAAGCTTTGAAAGAGCTTCCTTGCCCCCCATTCCACCAGGGATGGTCAAATCCATGATGACCACATCAAAGGGTTCCTCTTTCAGCGTTTTTTTGTATAAATGGATTGCTTCTTCTCCATCTCTGGCAGTCACAACAGTGTATCCCAAATACTGTAAGACCTCACCTGCAGCCTCCAAAATGATATCTTCATCATCCATTAATAATACTCTTCCCTTTCCTTTGACCACTTCGTGCTCTGTCTCCTCTCTTTCGTGTACCTCTCCTGAAGTAGGTAACCAGATAGAAACGGTCGTTCGTTCTCCCACTTCAGATTCTACCCCAATGTGGCCGCTGTGCCTTTTAACAATGGAATAGCTCGTGGCTAACCCTAGCCCACTTCCTTTTTGTTTCGTCGTAAAATACGGGTCAAACACCTTCTGCAGATACTTGTGCGGTATACCAACGCCCTGATCAGTTATGGATATCTTGATATACCTCCCCGGGTGTACGGGTATACCTTCTTGTGTGACAATCACATTTTCCGCCCGCACCGCAATGATTCCTCCCTCAGGCATAGCCTGGTCTGCATTCATAACCACGTTGTTGACCACCTGGGAAATCTGTCCCTCGTCTATAGTGACAGACCACAGATCGTCAGGTATATAAAAGTGGCACCTCACGTTAGAACCTCTCAACGCAAAAACAGCAGAATCTTTTATTAATTCTCTAACAGAAGTAGTCTTCTTGACTGGTGCTCCCCCCTTGGAAAAGGTTAACAACTGTTTGGTTAAGTCTGTTGCTTGTAGTGACGCTTTTTCGATTTGATTCAACTTTGCCCTTGTTTTATTGTCTGCAGCATACATCTTGGCCAGCGTAACATTACTGAGAATTGCAGTCAGTATATTATTGAAATCGTGGGCAATTCCTCCAGCGAGAACACCGATGGATTCCAGTTTTTGGGTTTGTATCAATTCCTGTTCCATCTTTCGCTTTTCTGTAATGTCGCGGAACACTAAGACTACTCCAATGATTTCACTGCTTCTATCCCGAATGGGTGCACCGCTATCTGCTATAATTCGTTCTGTACCATCTTTACTGATCAAGACGGTATCATTACCCAGGCCTACCACAGCTCCTTGGTTCAACACTTTGTCCACTGGACTCTCGCAGGGGATGCGGGTTCTCTCGCTGATGATGGTGAACACTTTGTTCAACTGCTTTCCAACTGCTTCTTTCTGGGTATAACCAGTCAGCTTCTCAGCTGCCTTGTTGATCAAAACGATAGTACCATGTATATCAGTGGTGATCACTCCATCTCCAATGGAACGCAGTGTAACGGCCAGCCGTTCTTTTTCTTCAGCTAATGATTCCTCCACCAGTTTCCGCTCATGTACTTCCTGCTGGAGCTGTTGGTTTGCCTGTTTCAGTTCAGAAGTGCGCTCTTCCACTAACTCCTCCAGGTGCTGGCGGTAAATTCGTAACTCTTCTTCTGTGTGCTTCCGTTCAGTAATGTCCCGTACAACAGCTTGAATCCCTGTAATAGTACCTCTCTTTCTCATGAGCGTAACATGAACATCTCCCCAGCGCTTCTGTTCCCCTTTATAGAACCAGGTGATCTCAAAAGGTTTGGGAACCTTTCCCCGTACCAAAGAGTTCAGTATCTTTATGTACTTGGGGATATCTCTGGTACTCACGGCAGGAAGCTTTGCAAAGTGCTTTCCCTTCAATTCTTCTTGAGAAAAGCCTGTAATCTGTGAAAAAGCAGCATTACATGAGATAATTGTCCCCTTTAAATCAACGGTTACGATACTATCAGGAGCTGATTCCACAATATTTCTATACCTCTCTTCAGACTCTTTCAGCTGTTCTTGCGTTTGTTTTCGCTCTGTAATATCTCTGACAATACTCTGAATATACACTACGTTGCCTGATCCGTCTTTTATTCCTGAAACAGATAGCTCCACAGGGATTATTCTCCCCTTTTTTGTTCTGAACTGTTTTTCATAGATGGGGATTTCCTCTCCACGGAGGAGTTGTGCCAGTTTTTTCTCACTATCAGGAATGTATGAGGGAACAACAATATCTCTGAAGGAAAGTTCTTTGAATTCTTCTCGTGTGTACCCTAAGAGTTCTGAAGCTTTCTTATTGGCCACCATGTGGCTCCCCTCCCTGTCCATGATGAAGGTGGCATCGTTAGCTTTCTCAAAAAGCTCTCTATATTCCATCTTAGACTGGGAAAGCCTTTCTTGCATCTTTTCAACTGTCTGGAGTGTGTTGTCTAGGGTTCTCTTCAGTATGGTACTGTATTCTTGCAGGTATTCCTCTTCTTCAAGTGTGTCCTCGGGTTTTGGGGTTTTCAGAAGTTCTTGAACCTGTGGGAGAGTCTGGGGTAGCTGAGATTTCACAATGAGATGAGCTCCTAAAGCTTCTATAAAGGGTTCGTCCTCTTTTTGTAAGGTATCAGTGAGAAAAATAAAAGGAATCTTTGTGAGGGTGTTGTGGTAATTTACTGTTCTTAACAACTGAATCCCATCCATGACTGGCATGAACACATCTGATATAATACCATCAACGTGCTCATCTTCCAAAAGAGCTAAAGCTTCCCTCCCGTGGCGAGCAGTCTTCACCTGGTAACCTTGATTTGTGAGGAGTGCTTCCAGATGCTGTCGGCTCTCCTGGTTACCATCCACGATGAGTAGGTTCATCTTATCACCAGTATCCTCTCCTTTCCACGCAGCTTGACGGATGTGTGATTCTGTTCACGCCTTTACAGAGCAGCAGATCCTACAAAGAACCATTGAGGGGCTGCCGCACTGTGATTCCTGCGGAGGGGTGGAACCTTTGCTTATTAAATCTTCTCCATTGAGGAACATGGATGGGATGTGGCTCCAAATGATGAACCATGAAGTACGTGTATTGTCCTTAAATTTATTTATTTGACTAGAAAAAGGGAATATCGATATATAACAGGTTTTTACCAGACCAATGCTGGTGTTATTGTCATTAATAAGTATTATTGAAGTTATAGTGAATCCCTCGCGGGGTATGCACTGGTGATGAAAAGAATTTTAACTCGTGGGTGGAATTGCTTCTCCTACTCTGCTGGGACTGAGCACTGAACACTACCCTTTGATGATAAAACTGTGCAACTTGTTCCACGTATTGAGATGTGGAATTTAAAGGTCCAGGTTGGTTCTCGATTCAATTATGCCTCATGAGGAGGGTCTGTGAGGGATTGTCACGTCTTCGAGGTGCTGAATTTCAACCTTGGCTATCATCTTTTCACAGTTAGTGTGATAAAAGGCAATTTTGTTACACGTGTAACAAGAGAGACAATCACCCGACAGTTTGACACTATGGTTTGTAAGAAGGTTTATTAGTGATGGAGAGTTACGTAAAAAGAACAGTGGAGGAGAAAAAATGGAAGTACACAACAGTATTCTGGAACTGATCGGTAATACTCCCATGGTAAAATTGAACAAGGTTACCCAAAGGTTAACCTCCGAAATAGTGGTGAAACTGGAATATTTGAATCCGAGTGGCAGTTTAAAGGACAGGATTGCATTGGAGATGATTGAGCAGGCAGAAAAAACAGGGGATTTGACCCCGGCGTATACGATTGTTGAGTCAAGTACGGGTAATACGGGGATTGCGCTCTCATTTGTGGGGACTGTAAAGGGTTACAATGTTGTCATATACGAGACAATTCCTGGGAAGTTGGGTGAAGAAAAGGCAAAGATGATGAGGAACATGGGCGCTGAAGTTCATGTGATAACACCAAAGGACCTTGAAGGGTTGAAAGAGAAGAGTGTGCCAGGGGCTGAGGTTGAGCTACCTGGAAGGCAGATCTGCCTGGATTTGGAGAAGAGTAATAAAAAGATCTGGTGGGCTCGACAGTTCAGTAATCCTGGCAATGTACAGGCGCACAAGAAAACGGGAAAAGAAATTGTAGAGCAGGTTAATGGCACTGTAGATTGTTTTGTCGCTTCAATAGGCACGGGTGGCACTTTGATGGGCATTGCTGAAGTATTAAAGGAGGAGTATCCTCATGTACGGGTGGTAGGGATACAGCCTGCCAGTTCTTCAGAAGTCATGATCCCTGGAAAGTTTTACCCAAAAAGTGAGATCAAGGGCGGTATTATTTCTGATATGCTGGAGAGAAATGGTTTTATTGACGAGATCATTACCGTTACTGATGAAGAAGCAGTTAAAATGACCCACCGTTTATGGAAGGAAGAAGGGTTGTACGCGGGTGTATCTTCGGGCGCAAATGTGTATGGTGCAGTGAGAGAGGCACAAGAATTGAGTAAGGGTAGAACTGTTGTCACAATTCTCCCTGATAATATGAACAGGTATTTAACTGAGGAACATTACGTTACCTGATTAAAATTCTGTATTCACTTTTTATCGGGAGGATACTGTGGCCATTTATCGTCGGGTTATATCTACAGGTGATATGTATAGTGGCAACCTCTTGTTTCAACCCTAAAAGCGACGCAGTTCCATAAATTTCAGAATTTCCCTTTTTATCTGCTCTTTTTTTACCTCTAAAACTCCATTTCCCGCCACAGTATGCCCAGTCAAATCAATGGGGAAGGAAGTATCACCAGTTTTCTCGTTAAAGGTGCCAGAAAAGGTTAACCAGGTTGTGGCACTCCCAAACGCATTTTCAGATTGCGTGGGATGAGCTTCAGAATCGTAGGTTAGATACAGCTCTCTCACATAGGTATTATCTTGCTTCTCTGCCATGCCTAACAAAGCAGTATGAACAGAAGAAGGTACAGTACTGTTGGAGAAGGCATTGGTGAATTTTTGAATTATAGTGCTGGTATTATCCACAAAGAATCCCGAAGTAGACCTATTTGCATAGGAGAAGAATTGCTCGTAGCCTTCTGCATTTTTGACGTAGACTATGTTCCCCAGTCATCGTACGCATAGTAGGTGGTACATGATAAATTGGAACCATCTTTGTACATCTGTTCTTCGGTGACCTCATTTTACACAACCTTGGATAACAGCCAATCATTGTATCCTGTACTGTAGTAATAACTGGTCCTCCTGTTCAAGAAATCCTCCATCCACACTAAACACCCATTGGTATCGTATACTCTCTCAAATTTTTGAAGTACTGCCCATATGGCGTCAATCCTGATGATTCCCATGCATCTTCAAAGGTTAGCCCAACAATGAGCTTCATCCTCTGTCATTCCACGCCAATCCATCGCATAATGCTTTGCTTGTTCATATAGGCTATCATATAGGCTTATATAGTCCTTGAGATGCGTTTCAGATTCTTTAAAAAGGGCATAGCCATAAAATGCAGATAAAAACCCAGCTGCGAAGAACCCTGGTATCACGCCATCTTCTAATATTATTATCTCATTTCCAACAGGATCAATTAGCGTTATATTCTCTGCATCATGCACGATCAACTTCTATGTCTGACCTTTATGTGTAAACGTAACGATCCAGCCTTTTTTAGTTGGTGTGACACACATCTCAGATCCTCCATGATAAATGCGACAGTATTTGACCAGTCCAAAAGGACTCGTTGAGATTGGCTGCATCTATACCAGTTCGGTGCCGCTATGTGCTTCATTACATCATCTCTTTAAGAACAATGATTTAGACCATCATATGTGTTAGTGTGACCTCTATCAATGCTTATCCAGCCAAAGCAACACTTTTAAGACATACACACTAAGAAAAACCAAGGAGCCAGCAAGGAAGATAAAAATAAAAGGGTCTAAAATTCTGGTTTCGTGGACAATGATTTGATTATTGGCCAATATTATGAGCAACATCGCCAGGACTAAGCACAAAGTAGCCAGAGAACTCCACCGATTCCTTTTCCAGCTCATCTTCTCTTCACTCACCATTCTTATCATTCTCCAAATCTTCTTCAAATCTAATCGAGCTCCAAATATAAATGCGTTTGGGTAGTCGCGGCTTTGGGACAGAATTCCTGGCTACCCCTTTATGTCGTTTCATGATGCTCAATTCTCTAAGTGACATAACGCATATTATCTTTCTCTATCCTCATCTACTAGGTCTTGGAACGCTTCTAGCACATCTCTCCAATGATCCCATGTTCGACTGTCGCAATGGAAACCGAATGCCAAAAGCCCAAGCAGAGTGGCAACTGGCACACCCACGGGCGGTGTGAAAATCAAGCCCACAATAATCGCCAGAGCAGCTAATTCACCAGAATAATCACTCAAAGTGTCACACATTTCATCGCAGAAATCCATCAGTGCATCTAGCACGTAGTAAAAATCATCCATACTGACTCCGTAATTTCCTAACAACTCTTTGATCTTTCCCCATGTCTGCTCCATATTATTCTCGATTTCTTTGAAGGGAATGAAGACAATTCTTAGGACATTGCCTTCTTTATCAAAGAAAAAGATTATAAGTCCGTAGTCGTGGATGACCCAACTTGATGTGTGACGGCTCTTGAGGGGTGAGGCGGTAAATCCAACAGCAACACCCATAGTCCCGTTTTCATTCATGTAGATACCAGACAATGTAACGACGTATTTATCTCCATACCTGAACACCATGCCGGGGCCACCCCATAGTTTAACTCTACGTACTTTCACGCTCACTGTGCTTTGAGACATTCTTTCTTTCAGTTCTTTGTCTCGGTGGTCTGATCTAGCATCGTCTGCAGAACTACAGAGGCCTGTGGGGTCTACATAATTCAGGGGATTGTTAAGACAGTAGGTATATCGATTCAGCGATTGTGGGGATAGTATGGATCCCCCCAGTGGGTCTCTTGTCACGAACCTTCCAATTTCGGGATCGTAGTATCGGGCACCATAGTAGTACAGACCTGTTGAATCCTAAATTACTGCAACATTTGAGAATCAATCGGATAGTTGGGTCTGTCTGTCACAGATACAGTTTCTATACTCAGCAACCTAAAAAAAACTTTTGTATCCTTACAGAATTAGGGAAACGTAATTAATGTGCTTAAATTCCTTTATTTAAGTTATTAAATACTCAATTTTTTACTAATTGCACTTTGACAGAAAAATGGCATTCACGTAGAGAAAGCCTGAGTAAAACCTTTACATTTCGTCTCATTTGTTACACGTGTAACAAATCGCTTTTTCGATTATTCTCTACATTTAATACTCAAGGAGATTCAACATTTTAACGCCCGAAAGTGACAGTCCAAAACCAAAACCTTATAAAAAATGAACACAACAGTACAGAAGAATCCGAACAAATTGTCAGCCCATTGACAATTAACCAACCAAAAGGAGGTGAAAAATGACACAAGAAAGCACAAGCAAAGAAGCGTTAAGGGATTACGCTCTGGAGCCCGTACCTCTCGAAAAGAGAAGGAGCTTATTCGGAACCTTCACCGTGTGGGCAGGATGGGTCATGAGTATTACTGCATTTCTGGTTGGCGGCCTCGTTGGTGGCGGATTACCTTTGAGTAAGGCAATACCTGCAATTGTACTGGGAAATTTTGTGTTAGCATGCGTTGGCACTTTAATGGGTTACCTAGGCTACAAGACAGGTATATCCACGTATTTAATTTCCAGGCTTGTCTTTGGAAAAAGAGGATCTCTCATCATTTCTGCGTACATTGGGTTTTTAGCCATGGGATTTGTGGGTGTATTCGCAGGAGCAACAGGGACATTCATCCAGGGTTACTACAAAGCAGCACCTTTAGCATTGGGAGCATTTGTATTCACTGTCATGGTAGTGTCAACCGCTCTTTACGGGTTTAAAGGATTGGAGTATCTGAGCAAGATAGCAGTCCCGTTAATGTGGTTGTTAGCCATACTAGGCCTCTGGAAGGTGAGTCAGACCGTCCCGGGCGGATTGGGAGCAGTTGCAGCCATTGTACCAGAAAAAAGTGTAACCTTCTGGTTTGGCATGACACTCGCTATTTCAACGTGGATTACGGGCGCATCCATGACTGCAGACGTTGGAAGGTACGCCAAGAAGAGCTGGCACGTTGCTGCAGGAGCATTTGGCGGCTGGCTGTGCGGTGCAGCCTTCTTAGAGTGTATCAGTGCTGTGACTGCCCTCGCAATTGGACAAGGTGATGTGGTTCTGGTCATGATCGAATTGGGATTGTTCTGGCCTGCAATTATCATATTCTTTGCAGCTATGTGGACATCAGGTGATAATAACTTGTACAGCTTTTCTTTAGCTTTCTCTAACTTTGCACACATTTTCAAAAAAGAAGATACCTTCACCAAACCGAGATTGGTCTTCATTGGTGGGGTCATCGTCTTCATTGGAGCAGTTCTGGGATTGTATGCACAGTTCAGGTCTTTTTTGCTGACCATTGCAATTACTGTCCCCCCTATTGCAGGAGTCTTTGTCTCAAAGCTGTACCTTACAGGGAGATACAAGAGTACTGATGAATTGACCAAGCAGTTAGAAAAGGCTCCCTCTACAGATTACATCGCATTTGCGGCATGGATTGTGGGAGCAGCAGTGGCTTACTTTTATAAGGCAGGAAGTCCAGCTCTGAACGGGTTGGTCGTTTCAGTGGTGGTATACTACATTCTCAGGGTGGTAGCAAAAAAATAGGTTTTATTTTTTCTTTTTTTATTTAAAGGTGATATAATGAACACGGAAAGAGCTCAAGAAGTATTGGACAAAAAAGATGTGGATGTTCTGATTGCCACTACTCCAGAAAATGTGTATTACTCCAGTGGGTTGTGGAGTCTGAGTCACTGGCTGTTGAGGGGGACTCAGGTTTTCGTTATTTTGACACGAGATGATTTGGAGCCAGTGGTGGTGATGCCAAGAAGTGATACTGATCTTTTTGCAGATCTTCCAAGTAGAGTTAAAAAAGAGAATGTAAGAGCATATGGAAGATTTTTTTTCAGTTGTAATGAAGATGAAAACGAAAGTGAACTAACCGATGCAGAAAAGGAAATTCTGGATATTATCAGTGAACCCAAAGATCCCATCAAGATTCTATTAAACACATTAAAGGAGAAAAATATGGACAAAGGCACAATAGCAATCGATGAGAGAAATATCACACCAAAAATGTTCTCTTCGTTAAAGGAAGGCACCAATGCAGAAATCGTTGAGGGATACTCCATTTTCCAGGAGATTAGAATGGTCAAAACCCAAGAAGAAATCAAACGATTGAAAACATCATTTGAAATTACTGAAAAGGCTATATTCAAATGTTTAGAAAAGGCGAAAGAAGGAATATCAGAAAAAGAATTAGCACAAGAATTTGAGAGAATCATCCACGAATATGGAGGAACCCCTGTTTTGACAGTGATTGGCTTTGGGAGAAGGAGCGCTCTCCCCAATGTACAGCCCTCAACCAAGAAACTGAGGAAGGGAGAGGTTATCCGATTTGATGTTGGGTGTCGATACAAATGGTATTACTCAGACATGTCACGGATTGCATCATGTGGTGAACCACCACAAAAGTATCAAGATTATTATGATGCAGTCATTAAGGGAGAGGAAGAAGCGCTAAAAGAAATCAAAAGTGGCGTTACTGCATCCCACATATTTGAAACCGCTGTCAAAACGGTGAGAGAAAGAATCCCTCATTTTGAAAGGCACCACACAGGTCACGGCATTGGCATTGAATTGTACGATCCGCCATTGATTGCTGAAAATGAAACTGTTCTTGAGGAGAATATGGTCTTGTGCATTGAACCGCCGTACTATGAATTGGGGTTTGCAGGAGTTCAAGTAGAAGATGCTATTGTGGTTAAAAAGAATGGATACGATTTAATCACCAAATCATCGAGAGAAATCCACAAAATAGGGTGATCTTTTGCACGTGACAGGTTTAAAGTGTTTGAAGTGCGGAGAAGAATATCCACCACAAAAAATGTTTGAAGGGTGTCCACAATGTAGAACAGATACCTTTGTCTCAAATGTCACTGTTATGTACGATGAAAAGCTTGCAGATAAAATAGGCAGGAAAACCTTTGAAGACAGGGGTAATACCATGTGGGAATACCTTGAACTGCTGCCTGTTGATAAAGAAAACATTGTCTCACTTTCAGAAGGTGGAACTCCCTTGCATTCTAAAAATATGAAAGAACTCGGGTTAAAAAACTTGTTTTTAAAAGATGAAACACGAAATCCCACCTGGTCTTTCAAGGACAGGTTATGCTCTGCAGCTCTTTCAAAAGCAAAAGAATTCAAGGCACAAACAGTGACTATAGCCTCAACAGGGAACCATGGGGCGTCAACTGCAGCTTACTCGGCCCGAGCTGGAATTCCGTGCGTTATCTTTACCACTCCTGATGTTCCTTTTACCATGAAAGGGTTGATGCAGATTTACGGTGCACAAGTGGTGGCAGCTCCCGCGTTAAAGGAAAGATGGATTATCATGAGAAAGTGCATAAAAGAGTTTGACTGGTATCCCACGGGGAACTACAGTCTTCCCATCGTTGGAAGTAACCCCTACGGGATCGAAGGGTACAAAACTATAGCGTTCGAACTGTGTCAACAGTTGGATTGGGAACCGCCAGACTACGTGGTAATGCCAGTAGGGTACGCAGATGGGATAACAGGTGCCTGGAAAGGGTTTAAAGAGTTCTACGATTTGGGATTGATTGATTCAAAGCCAAAGATGGTAGCTGTTGAGGTAATTGGTCCCCTCACCAACGCGTTAGAAAAAGGGTTAGAGTATCCAGAGGAACTTAAATTTAGAGAGACTGTTGCCTTCTCTATTGGAACCAATATCACCCCGTACCAGGGGTTAAAGACCATTAGAGAATCAAAGGGATTAGCAACTACCGTTTCAGATGAAAAAATCATTGAAATGCAGAAAATTCTAGGGAAAGAAGGCCTATACGTGGAGACAGCATCTGCAGCAGCGGTTGCGGGTGTTAAAACCCTTGTCAGTCAGGGAAAAATAGAAGAAGATGCAAAAATTGTGGCAGTCTTAACGTCAACGGGGTTAAAAGATCCTGTTTCTACCAAAAGAATTCTCCCAGAAGTGCCAGTAATAACACCGGAGATTTCCCAACTAAGAAAAGCTTTGAAGGAAACCTATGACTACGAATTCTAAAATTGATTCTGCATTTCTGTAATACATTAATGTTCTGAAGCTGCTGATCATTTAGAAGGAAGGAACAACCTCCTTGGATAGTAACCTCATCTGCTTTACAATGTCATCTTCAGTATTTCCCGCAAAGATCAGCCCTGCCATGTGGGTAACACCAACGTCCTTGTATGCTGCAACTTTTGCAATAATATCATCTGGACTTCCCACTAAGTTTCTCTCCTCAAGAGATTCTAAAGATTGATCCTTCAAGGTTGACTCACTCAAAGACAACAAGTGCTTGTACACCTGGGATTTTTTAAAATTTGAAACAGCTTTGTCTCTGGTGCCAGCAATGCACATGCCGAACTGGGGAGCTACATCAATGTCTGAAAGATGTCTGCCCTCATTTCTTAGATCCTTTTTCATTTTCTCCAGCATTACCTCAATTTCTTCTGGAGACAATACTGCGGGAAACCATCCAGTCCCGTACTTTGCCACTCTCTCTGTGCCCTTTTTTGCATTTCCACCAATGTAAATGGGAAGCGGCTTCTGGTACGGTTTTGGAAACAATTCTACATTCTCAAATTTATAGAAATCTCCAGAAAAAGATGCTTTTCCCTCTGAAAATAATACCTTTAAAGCATGTAACGATTCATCCACCATTTTTCCCCTTTTTGACAGCGGAATATCAGGGTGAACTGCTTCAAATTCTTCCTTGTACGCACCAAGACCTGTTCCTAAAATGACTCTTCCCTTGGACAAGTAATCGAGTGTTGCAATCTGTTTTGCCAAGATGATAGGGTTCCGCAAGGGGAGAACTGCAATTCCAGTAGCCAGTTTTATCTTTTCAGTTTGTGCTGCAATATACGACAACGACGTTACCGGACAGTAATAATTTGGTGCTCGTCCCCATTCCTTTGCCACATACTTTTGAGTTGTCACATGATCGTTCCCCCAGACAGAATCAAATCCTAACTCTTCTGCTTCCTGCGCAATTGTAATCAATGTCTCTGGCGTTGTGAAGGGCACAGGATACATGAGTCCTTCCATTCCTGTTGGGAGTGCTACACTGAATTTCATTCTATAAGTGTTATCTTTTTGCTATTTATATCTATCGTTCACACCCACTTTTCAATTATTGGTGTTTCTCCCATTTTGTTACACGTGTAACATTACAAGGGTTCTCGTCAGCACAACATTTAAATTCTCAATCCTACAGCAAGTTCAGGTGAACACATGTTTGATGAGCTGAGAGAAATGATAAAAAAATGGAAGGAAAGCCCCCACGTTAAAGAACATTCTGATGAGAGCAGGTTTGTCTTAATAGCGTTACTCAAAGAAGGGCCGTTAACCCTCAAAGAGTTGGAAGAGAAATCATTTTTGTTTGTTTCTCAATTCGGCTTAGAGAATTACAGGCACACAGCATCTCGGCACCACAGAGAGGAATTTGATGTCACCACTGAAATTGACCACTTAATGAAGAACAATATGATCGTTCAAACCCACGAAAAATATGAACTAACCAATAAAGGTAAAAAAATGGCAGCAGAAAGTGCAGAAATGATAGAAAAGGGTGCACAGTGGATCAAAAAGAACGTCCTAAATCCCAGTGCAGCAGCACGGAATACAGTCATTGCTGATTTCTTTTTAGCTGTAATGAAGCTCGTGGTAGGGTTAATCAGCGGCAGTGTAGGATTGTTAGCAGATGGTGCAGACGCTGCTGTAGATACAGTTTCAGCTTCCATCGTGTGGGTAGGCATGAAAATGAAAAGAGAACTCATAGGAACTATGGTAATCATTGCAATGATGGGTGTAACTGGTGTCAGCATAGGGTATGAGTCAGTGACCAAGATCATAAATGTGATATACGGGACAGTAGAACCTATGTCAAAACCGTATTTGGTCATTGGTGTTGAAGGTGTAGCTCTTTTAGTGGCTGTATTCCTGTGTTTGTATCAAGGGTTCGTCGGTAAAAAATATGGGAGTTTAGCATTAATATCCCAGTCAATCGATTCAAAAAACCACATTTACGTGGCAGCAGTCGTTATTGTGGGTGCAGTTTTCTCAATTTTCGGCATATACTTTGTGGATGCTGTCATTGGTGTCTATATTTCTTTCAAGATATTAAAAGATGGATTTGGATTATCAAAGGAGGTTATATCGTCAGCTAGAGGTGAAAAGATTGATTTTTCGAAATTTGAACTTTTGTTTGAGAAGCGCTGGCGGATGAGTACCCATGATTCTTTTCGATTCTGGACGTTGTACACGCTGAGGGAGTGCAGCCTAGAAAAGAATGAGCTAACCACTGAATTGGAGAAAACGTTCAAACACACATACATTCCCATATTGAGTGAATTTGAATTTACTGCTGCAGAAGGATTTGATTTTGAAGAAGGGTTTGACAGGTTAGTTCAACCACTTTTAGATGAGAATATGGTAACCAAAAGAGACGCAACCTTTACTATAACTAAACGAGGGAGGCAGTACGTTGACAGTACATTGAGGAGTATGAGATATCATCAAATCAAATGATTGCATGCGTTCGTGGGACTGTTCCAAAATAAATTAATTTCTCCAAATATCAAAACCAATAAATGTAGTCAAGAAAACGATAAAATGTTACACGTGTAACAAATGAGAGGACCAGTAATGATCTCCGATCTAATTGAAAGGTGAATCAAGCAAAAAAACTGATACTAAGTAAAGGATTGTTCTTCTCTGGATTTCTCATATAAGGTCCTCAAGCTGCCTGTTTGAGCAAAGGCTATACCAGGGGGCATCTTTCCATTCTTACTCAGGTAGTTCCACCATTTCACCACGAACCCTCCCACTGCTAATTCTCTGAGCTTTCCATTTTTCCTGTGCTTTGGAAGATCTAACTCTTTTTCTAAGAGGCGGATATCTGAAACAGTATCCCCTCCATTGACAAAGAATGTCTCCACGTTGCGCAGCATCTCCTTCACGAACAACAGTGTCCCTGATTCAGTCTTGTTCTCCAGTGTTGATCGGGGTTCTACACTCCCATTCTGTAAGAAAACTCTCTTTGCACAGATATTACCCATCATGGTCATAGTGTTGGGTCCTACAGAGATGAACCTCCCTTTGTTGATATCCTTGAGGTCCACCACTTTTTCTCTGTTGTTCACTTCTATGATCACATCTATGGGGAGTATTACCTGGATTGTTTCGCCTTCAATTTTTTTTGCCAGCGTTAACGCTTTCATCTTGGCTTTGTCCCACTCTGCAGAGTAGAGCTGTTCCAGTAATGCTCGGTTAGCCTTTCCAATGTTATCCGGGAGGGTGCGGCCCAGACTGCGGGCTTCATTGATGAGAGCCCACAACAATAAAATAAACACGGGCCCTCCTGTCAAACTGACAATTAAGTCCTCCCGATTCTCAGTGACCAGGATAGCATCCAGTTTGGAAGATTTGGCTCCCGCAATTCCCCAGATTCTCAACTCTTCATCAGCATCCTCTTTATCGACACCGTACAACAGGGTGATGTCCTCTAACTCCTGGACGAAGTAATCATTGCAAAAACAGTTGTCTGAAAACACGCGCAATGATAAATTATCCCTGTGGCAGCAGGGCAGTGCTCCATTAACTTTTGCTGTCCCTTTTAATGTCTGCCATAATTCTGTCTGTGTCGAATGTTTGGGAGGGTTCTTCTCTTCTGGAACTGCCTTGCGAACATTGTCTAAAAAGATCACAGATGAAGTATACTTTTCATTAGCTTTGTTGAGCTCTTCCAGCGTGTTAACCAGGACCATATCAGAGATTTCAGGGGATACAGGATCCATTTTTCTCTCTAGTTCGATTTTTAATATCTCAAAATTCCCTTTTAATGTGCCATCTGTCTTGGATGAGTGGGAGGTAGATAGAATATTCGCCCTGGGAGTCTGCAGGCTCCGAATCTGCAGGATCGTTTCCACAGCTTGTTCCACTCTTAGAGAGGGTAAGGGAGGCTCGTTGATGTCTGTCCTGAAGAAGACGGTTCCCAGCTCTTCAGGTACATCTGATAAGTCCGCGAGTATGACATCTTCGTAGCCTCTGATGATTTTCACAATCATAATATATATATGGTATATAAAAGGTTTGGTCATCAGGAGCTGTTACCTGTTGGATTCTATCATGTGAGAGGAGAACTTTTCTGGCAACAAACCCCATACCTGTACACTTGAAAGTGATGTCGCAGAGCAGATGAATCAACAGCAACCTTGACCAGTTTTACAGCACCTGCATCTATCAATTACTGAACGAAATCTTTTTGTACCTTTTTCAAGGTATCTTCTCCGATCCTCCTTTTAAAGTTACTGAATGTGGCATGGCACGGTGGTGTCCCTTTAAATCCACACAATCTGCTCCAGAATGGGTAATTCCGCAAAAATGTTTCCAATTCACGCTCTGAAAATCCTTTGAATACCAGGACAATGAACGCTTTCAGCATCGCTTCTGGGTTTCGTGGTGGTCTGCCTCGTTTTCCTGATCTCCCTTCAACCGAAAGGTTAATATTGGTGAAATCCAAGAGCTTTACTAGAGCCGTCAACTTCAGATGGCCCTTGCCCTTGGATTTAGTTTTCTTTTTCACATAAACACGTAGAAATCCAAGGGTATAAATCTTTCGGTTTACATGAAGGTGTTGATAGAATTTTTAAACACCCTCATGCATAGTAGACATAAAAAATCTGTACGTCAGAACTGATAATTCTTCACATTTTGTCGTTGTATATCACATTCCTTAACTCAGAGCTAGCGTTTATTCATCTGTGCGTCACTTTCCTCATTTTTTGTCAAGAACTCTCTCATTACAGCTCCGAACGCTTTTTGCAATTATCCACATTTTCTGCAGATTTCCTCGTACTATGAGAAACTCTAAGATTAGAAAGAATTCTCCATTAATGAACTGTAAAGAATACACCAATTGAGGTAAAATAACAGATATCATTCCCAACCGAAAACTATTTAAAGAAAACAAGATGAATTAAGACGAACAGAGGTGATCTCAATTTCCGGTATAGAAACCCTCAGATGGATCAGCACCATAGTCAGCATAAGCGTAAAATTCATGCTGGCAATCTACTTTCTTAATAGATATTCCAAGAAAAGAGCAGGAATCCCGCTGGCGTGGGGAACTGGATTTTTCTTCTTTGGGTTGTCGCAGATTCCTATTCTGGCCATGCGGTACTTTGAAGACGCTGCCACCGATATGTATTTCGCACTGATGGGTGCCTTTCTTGCTGCGTTATCCCTGGCATTACTATACTACGGTACATCGCTCCTCTTCTTTACAACGGGTTCTTTCATGCAAAAAAAGCTCAGTATTATATTCTTTGTGGTGATGGCGATTATTATTTTGGCTTTTCCGCTTTTGACAACTGCTGAAAATGTTCTCAAGTCAATATTTATGGTGGTAGCTACAGGGTTTATCTTCCCCATAATGCTCATCATGGCGTTTCTGTTCTTTATTATATGGCACAAGTTAGACCCTATCAATCCGAGAAGAGTCAACGTTTTCCTTGTTGCGGTGGCATGGCTGATCTACAGCCTAGTCAACGGGATAGGATCATTCTTTTTTGTGACTGCTTTTGACGTGTTATTCTATTTGCTGTCTATAATTTCATTTCTGATACTCCTGTATGGGATGACCCTAGGTAAGGCTACTGGTCATTAGGCAGGTATTTCTAGGTAAATCACACAAATGAAACGAAATGGATGTCTTGGTAAGCGAATGCTCTGATAGCAAACCCTGTAATGGATGAACATGACTGGCTCTATCAGATTATAAACTCTGAAAAAAATTCTTTCGAGAGAGGTAGGAAGCTTTTCGAGCTTCAGTTCGAATGGATATTCAGGCGCAATCTATTCTTACACTATTGCCAATTTATACTTGAGCAATTTAAAACCGATTTTGTTAGATTCTGTTACATGTGCAAATTTTAGGTAATACATCATTTCTCTTGAATCTCAATCATAAGGGGAGAATTCATAAATCTAGGGGATTCTATCCACAGAAAATGTGACACCTTTCTTGTTTTTGAGTAAGAATAATAAAAAAAATAATCATAACGGGCTCCCATAGTTCATCTTCATAATGTTTCTTCCTCTCCGTAGATAGGAGTAGAAATTTCTCTTTCTGGCAGATTGGTGATGTACTGCGCGTCAAGTTCTCCTGTGGTTTCGTATTCTGGTTTCACTCCTCTGAAAGGGCCATGCATTTGTCTGGTCAGAGTAAAAGGTGAGGCTGCAGTGTAGAATTGTTCTGTAGGTCCAATAAGTTCTGAAAGATAGTCAAAAACATCTTCTCCCAGCTCAGAAGAGATGTAGTATACTGGCTCAAGGAGATCATCATTATTGATCACCTTCCCACACAGGTTGGGATTGTCTACGAGAGGACCGGATTTTTGTATTTCTTCGCCAAGTACTGTATGAGGAAACACTCGTATACCAAGGACAAAAAATATTTTGCAGTTCACTTCTTTAAAGAATTCAATTGCTTCTCGTATAGTCTCTCGGGTTTCTCCAGGACCCCCCAGCATGAGGCTCCCTCTGAAAGCTACGTTATACTTGTGACAGTACGATATAGTATCTTCAATGTGCTGTAATGTGAAAGTCTTTCCCAAGTTGGAAAGCATACTGTTTGAGACGTGTCCGAAGTCAAACACAGTACGCAGGTTCCCCGATTGAGGAAGGAGTTCTGCCAATTCTTCTGAAAAAGGGGAGGGAGTAGCATAGGCCATCCATCTCATTTTGCGGTGATATCCTCGTTCTTTCCAGTACGTGAGGAGTGAACAAGCTGCATCACTGTCTGTGTTGAATTCACTGTCAGTCAGAAATAAGTAGGTTATTCCCCGGGATAGGAACCAGTCTACCTCTTTGGTAGTATCTTTTGGTGATTTCACCCTCACTATTCGACCTTTGGTTACTGGTTCCACGCAGTACACACACTGGTAGGGGCATCCTCTCTTGGTTTCCACAGCCCCAAACCCGGGGAAGTGCTCATGTCCGGGACGAAAATAACAGCGGTAATTGATGTAACCTCTCTTCACTGGTGGGAGTTTTCTACGGTAGGGGAACTCTTTGTTGCGTTTGATTGTCGTTCCCTGACGATAGACTAAATGAGGTATTTCCTCCAGATTTCCCTGGTTTTCAAAGAGATATCTGATCAAAAGGGGTAAAGCTTCCTCTCCAGCCCCATATATACCGTAGTCTGCTTTCAAATACTCCAGAATTCTCTCTGGCAGTATGGAAAATCCATTTCCTCCCACAATAATGGGACAGTCGCAGTACTTCCTCAGGAACTGTACGAGTTCCCTGATGGCAGGCAGGGGGAAATGAAGCTTTTCAGAGAATATAGTTCTCTCCAGGTTGCGTATGGTGAGGCAGACACCGTCGTACTGATTTCGTTGCACCAACGATTCAAGCTCTTCTTTTTCTGTGAACATCACATCCACGATCTTGCTGGTAATACTTGCCCTTTCCAGTTCTCCCGCCACATAATCTAAAGCTACAGGAGGCGATGCTGGATACCACTTATGGGCGTTCAACAGCAGAAATGTGGCCATACTATCTCCCCAAAAAAATGAGTAAACTTTTGTTACCCTCCCAGCTCCTCAATGAACTCTGGATTGGCAAACAGTGGAGGCTTGACCTGGGGCAAAGAGCCTTCTTTTTTCTGTTTCCATTGGAAATAGCGGTCAAAAGCCCCTTTCTGCAGTGCAACAATGTCAGGGCACTTCAGTACATTCTTCTTCCTCAAGTCATCATAGATTGGACTGACTTGCCGAAGGGATTTGTCAACAGCTTTGATAGCCTCTTTGATATCCACATCTTCCTCGAATTCAAATGCAAAAATATAGCGCAGCGGGTCCTCTCTTACTGCTGCCACCTGATGGGTAATCTCTACACCGAGGGTGGATTCCACAGACTGTCTCAACATGGACATGTGCATTTCGTTGAGCTTTTCTCCTGCTACATTGCTTTCTCTGCCAATTCTGCCCACCCAGACAATTCGATCTGGGCTGACAAATCTGATTATGTCGCCAATAACATAGCTGTACAACCCAGCAGGTGTGGTCAGCACCAGAACGTAGTCCTCATTGCACTTGACCTGTGCATACGTTAATCGGGTGAACTCATAAGATCTGTAGTCTCCTCCATTGTGTGTCACATGCTCCCACTCTTTCAGTGGGATGAATTCGTAAAAAATGTGGTCCAGAATGGGAATTAACCCCTCTTTTTTGTCCTTTTGATAGGCAAAGAACCCTTCTGTTGCGCAGTAGAATTCCCTGCAGCATACGTAATCTCCCAGCATCCTCTGGTACTGCTTTTCATATAAGTCCATTCTTACTCCAGCTCCCGTGATCAACATCAGATCTGGCCATATTTTGGTAATGTCATCTGGAAGATTGAGAGCAGGGCTGTACTCATTGACAATCTTCTTGAAGTACGACAGCAGAATGGGCGGCGTTGAGCATGTCATGGTAACGTTCTCACGTGAAGCAGAGCGCGCCATCTCAAACCAGCGGGACTCCCAGTCTTCCATGGCTAAAACCTCACAGGGAGGGGTAAACACGGTGTCCATGCCCTCCACGCGCTGCACATCATGGGAGACTATACCTGAAATGTACCCTACTGGTTTTCCACCAATGTACCTTGTGGCCACATCTGCTACCACCATGAGCATCTTACCCTGCAGAATCTTTGCTCTCTCTGGTTCTTCCTCAATACATGCCAGTATGATCTTGGCCAGAGTTTGACCAAAGTGTTCAGCTATCTCTGCAATGAATGGATAGAATTTGGGAGAAGAGAGGGTTCCACTGGTTTCAGCCCATCTTGGAAAATCTTCTGCAAGAAGAACATGAGGGATTCCTGCCTTCATCTGTGCAATGTAAGGCTTAAGATCGCCGTATTTCGCAATGGGCATTCTCTTCATGTATGCATCTGCAGAATCGATTTCATCTAAGGAATACTCCTTTGCAAAGAGCGTATTCCGATTTCTCTTCAAGATCTCTAGAAGTACTTTCTCTTGCACTTTTTCAGAGTGCTCTAAAGCACTATCGTCTCTCGCGACTCTTTTGAATGTTTGCAGTAGTTTTCTATTCATCTTTCCACCCTCCTTTTAGTCCAAGGAGGAGGAAGGATCTACTGGTTTTTGGTCAGGAGTGAACGTGCCGTAGCTACGAGATCACTCACAATAACTACAACGTCCACTCTACATAGACACAGCAGTTCTCTCATCCTTTCCTCCATTGTGTACAATTACGAACACCTATATAAACCTTTGCATCAGCATGCAGTTGTATAATAAGGATAAGAGCCTTTTTTGTATTCTTATCAATCTAAAAAAACAGTATTCACTGTAACATGTTGTTATTTATTAGATAGAATCGATAGCCCTCAGAATATAATAAGACTCGTTGGGATTGTGAAAGTGTCGAATGATTATCTCGTACGTGTTACACGTGTAACAATCTATTGTCTCTTATCACACCAATCTTGAAAAGATGACATCCAAGAAGATTAAACAAAAAAGGAAAAATGAAAACAGAAAACCTATCGTAAGATGGAAAAGGTCTCCTCTTCTGTGAATTTGGTGCTCTTGACTTTCTCCAGTGCTCTTTCAAAATGCTCTGCCTCCACTTTTTCTGCGTCAATATTCTCTCTGATGGCAAACATTCCTGCTTCTCTGCACAAAGCCGCAATATCTGCCCCTGAGAAATCTTCTGTTCTCCTGGCCAGACCCTTCAAATCCACACCATTTAATGGCATATTCTTGGTGTGCACATGGAAAATGGCCAAGCGAGCCTCTTCATCAGGCATGGGGATTTCAATCAATGAGTCGAACCGTCCAGGTCTCAGCAAGGCGGGATCTAAAAGATCAGGTCTGTTGGTGGCTGCTACAACAGTTACTCCTTCCATCTTTTCAACACCATCGATCTCAGTGAGCATCTGGTTTACCACCCGTTCTGTCACTTTGGTGCCCACTTCTAGGCCTCGTGTTCCTGCTAGAGCATCGATCTCGTCAAAGAAGACAATGCAGGGAGCTACCTGTCGTGCTCTCCTGAAGACGCGGCGGACCCCTTCTTCTGATTCACCAACCCACTTAGAAAGGAGCTCAGGTCCCCGTATGGCTATGAAGTTGGCCTCACTTTCAGTAGCCACTGCCTTGGCCAGCAGTGTTTTCCCGCACCCAGGAGGTCCGTGGAGCAAAATACCGCGCGGAGCCTCAATGCCCAGGTTCTTGAAGGCCTGTGGGTTCTTTAACGGTAATTCCACAGCCTCTTTCAACTCCTGCTTTACCGATTCTAACCCACCAATATCTGTCCATTTTACGTTGGGCACTTCAACGAAGGCTTCTCTCATGCCTGACGGTTCCACTTCATGGTACGCCTGCATGAAATCATCCATGGTCACTGTCAATTGATCGAGAATCTCCTGGGAAATGTCCACCGTTTCTCCGTGGATTTTGGGAATGACCCTCCTCAGCGTTTTCATAGCAGCTTCCTTAGTTAAAGCTGCAATATCTGCCCCCACATACCCGTGGGTGATACCTGCAATTGAATCGAGATTCACATCCTCGGCCATAGACATTCCCCTGGTGTGTATCAACAGGATCTCTTTTCTTCCTTCAATATCAGGCACACCAATTTCGATCTCTCTGTCAAACCGCCCCGGCCTTCTCAATGCAGGATCGATTGCATTGGGTATGTTGGTAGCAGCAATAACCACCACTTTCCCTCTGGATTTCAACCCGTCCATCAACGTTAACAACTGGGAGACTACCCGTCTTTCCACTTCTCCTGTAACATTTTCCCTCTTGGGAGCTATTGCATCCACCTCATCGATGAAGATGAGGGCAGGTGCATTCTTTTCAGCCTCATCAAAGACATTTCGTAAATTCTCCTCTGACTGGCCGTAGTACTTGCTCATGATCTCAGGACCGTTAATGACGGAAAAGTGGGCATTGATCTCATTGGCTAACGCTTTTGCTAACAGAGTCTTCCCACATCCTGGAGGACCATACAGTAATACACCTTGGGGTGGTGTTATACCCAGCTTTTCAAAGACCTCAGGATGCTTCATAGGGATTTCCACCATTTCTCTGATCTTCCGGGTCTCCTCGTGTAACCCTCCAATGTCCTCATACGTCACCTCAGGCACACGTGAAATCTCAGAAATGCGCACTGGTTTCTCTGATACCTCAATGTGTGTCCTGTTGGTAATGAGAACCACGTCCCCCGGATCAGTCCGGGTGACTACGAAGGGGAATGCCCTGTCAAACATCTCGAACACAATCATATTGTTCCGAGTTATGGGTCTTCCCAGTAACCGTTCTCTAAAATAAGATGAAATATCACCGCGAATCCTGATTTCCTGCTCAGCAGGAGCCAAATGTATTGCCCGGGCCTCATGGGGTTCTACCTTCTTCACTTTTATCTTATCTCCTAAAGAGACCCCTGCATTTCTTCTCAGAACAGAGTCCATACGGACAATGTCTAACTGTTCATCCTCGTATCTGCCTCTCCATACTAAGGCAGGGACACTGCGGGTCCCGGAAAGCTCTACCACATCTCCAGCCTCACAACCAAGGTTAGCCATAGCAGTAGAGTTCAGACGAACCACATGTCTTCCTACATCCATCTTTTCTGCATCTGCTACAGTTAATACTACTTCTTCATCCATAATCATCACCTCAAAAAAAGAAAGAGGAATTTGTGCTTAATCGATGGAAATAGTACTTGATTTAGTCACTTCTTTCTTGGGCAGCGAAACCTCAAGGACACCATTCTTGTAGGTGGCCTCAGCATCATCAGCCTTCACCGTTGTCGGGAGAGAAACACTCCTGTAGAATCCAGCATATCTTCTGCCGTGTGTTTTGTAGCCTTCTTTCTCTTCAGTCTGTTCTTCTTTCTTCTGTGCTTTAATTTCCACCCTATCAGATGTCACATTTAATTCAATGTCTCCCTTATCCATCCCTGGTAACTCTGCTGTAACAATGACATCTTTATCAGTTTCCTGTACATCTACAAAGGCTTTTCTCATGCCTAGCATCCTTTCAGGTCTTTTCTCAAGTGCTCTCCCTGGTCCTAACCGTCGGTAAGAGGGACGCTGGAAGAAGTCACTAACCATTCTATCCATCTCTTCTTGCATCTTTCGCATTTCATCAAATATATCCCATACCATTCTATTCACCTCTTTCTTAGGGTTACTTAATGTTAACTTAACTTAAGGTATATATAAATCTTTCGGTTGTCATTTGTAAAACGTGATACATTGGGTGGTTATTTTGATGAGGTCTTGGTGATAGGCAGGGTTCACCTGGATTAATTAAGCTTTGGCCGCTTCTTTCTGAAAGTTAAGAATGAGAACCCTCTGGGTGACAACCAATGATAGTACTGTATGCGATAATCGGTTTCATACGTGGGCCTGTGAGCCTGTTACATGGTCTCTCTTTCTGCTTTCTGCTGGATGGATTTATAGTCACTCGCCTGATATCTCAGTTACTATTCCGAAAATAAAAGAAAATAAAAGAAAAAAGGGATTGTCATAAATCATCTTGTTGTTAATGAACCACAAATAATGAAGATAAATCCAATGTTACACGTGTAACAAAAGCAACACACAGATTTGACACTTCCAAAAAGAAAGAAAAAAAGAAAAAAAAGGTATGGTACAACCTAGGTCAGTCTGGATGATTTCCTGCAGGTTTCCAGGAGGATCTGCATCTGACCCCAGGATTGCAGTCGCTAGAGAGGTCTGCTTGCTCAGGGCTGACCAGACCTCCCAATATCACTAGGTTTGCTGAAGACTTCTTCACACTTTTCACCCCCCTTGTAGTCTTCAAAGTTGATTTTCTTCCAGTCTCCGCTTTCGAACAGCTCGAGCGGAATCGTCCGTGAGAGTGCCTTCTGCCTCGAGAGCATGTAGGTTTCCGCTCCCGTTAATACACCTGAATCCTGTAACCTCAGCAACGCTTCAAAGAAGTCAAAACAGTCTTCTTTGTACATCTGGAATTTCAAGATCACTGAAGGTATACCCTGAACTTTTGACCAGTAGGCGAAGGCGGGTAGATCAGAAAGACCATTGAGTGCCTTACCAATACCGTAGGCATAGTTTTCATTCTTCGCGTGCAGCGTCACATAGAAGAGGTTGGTCAAATCAAATAACCGCTCTCCGCGCATCTTGGAAGCAGCCACAAAAAAGGTTTCAATTAAATACTGATGGCGATTTGAGAACCGCCAGCCAATCTTCTTCGACAGTGAATCTATGGACAGCTCATCGTTTGTGACTTTCTTCCACTTCTCAGCGATTTCGACCCATTCCTGGCGAGGATTTAACTCTAACTCCTTCAACATAAACAGATCGAGTTTGTCGAACTTTGTCTTCCTCTTTCTCTTCATCTCTTTTGCTGGCTCTCCTTCTTCTACCGAATTGATCCATGCATCCCAATCAAAAGGTTTTCTCTCAAGATAGGCTGCCGCACGCACCGGTATCTGATGGAATCCGACAGTTTCATACATACGATACTTGGAGACTATATCTTCACCTCGCAAATACTCCACATATCTCTTGAAGTCATCCACATTCTTTTCCGCCGCAGCATGGGTGGTGCAGTAACCATTCATGTAGCCGATACAGTTGGATACTCCCTTAATGTCAGGAGTGCACAGCATGTCTTTTGCTCTGTGAGATAAAGCTTCTGAGAAAACGACGATATACCGCATACGCAGTGCTTTGTAGTTCGGTTTCACTGTAGCAATCAGGTATCCCCGTTGTTCCATATTTCGGATTCTCCTGTAGGTAGTCTTCTCTGGAATTTCCAATGAACGAACCAACTGGGGCAGATTCTTCGGGCCATATTCATACAGCTTTTCCAGGATTTTGAGGTCTCGTTTATCCATCTCTACACCTTTTCTTAGGATTTCCCACTGTATACTTATAAATCTTTCGTTCCGTCTTGAGAGATTTCCTGAGTTCTTCTGATCACCTTATTATCTCGTCCTAAAGATATAAGCTTTTCGGGTTGGACAGTGCAATTCTTTCATAATCTCTCAAAAATTCCCAATCTTACCCATGCAATTCTTTAATTAATTGCGAAATTTTCAAAAAAATATGTTTCTTTTTGGGCTATTATTGCGAAAAATGGCATGGTAAAAAGGGGCACCATAACTATATTGACCATGAAAACAATATCCAAAGGGTTTTAGTAGATAAAGTGAAACTTTTTTACAGAATTTGTTGTTCTCATACATGGTGAAATTCATGAACCGTCCTGAAGTGCATGCTTAGAGACCTTAATAGGAACCAAGTGATGCTGAAAGCGTCAAATAAATGAACCTCAGATGTAAGCACTAGCTGCGCGAAAGAGGATGCACACTGAGGACGTCATAATACAATGTTATAATAGTACAGTTGGCGGCTGTAACCCGCAATTCAAAAGAACTCTCAAGAATGCTGGTACTCAATTTGACTTTCTTTTAATATCTAAAATTTTACAATAAAGATAAAAAAAGAAATAAATTGTTACACGTGTAACAAATGTGAGATAAACACTAACCAGTGTGACAACCTGGTCCATGAGAAGAGTTTTAAATCTTGGATGCAAAGTGCTCCCATGAAAACAAAGTGCTCCCATGAAAAACTACTGGATCGTCAAGGTTGAAGGTGAAACCCTCACCCTCCCAAGAGAATTATCAGAGCTGCTCAGAATTCAATCAGGTGCTTACATTTTGATTGAAGCAGATACCAGAACCAGGGAAGCAGTCATAACCAGGTTAGCTCCTTCAGGGGTTAAACTGGTGGAGATGAACCTCATGATGAAGAACATACCAGGAGCCATGGCAAAAGTGGATACTGTGTTAGGAGAACACAACGTGAACATCATCTATGCAGAAGGTGAAATGATAGAGGATGAACCAGAATTATACACATCTGTGAAGATGCTGGATATGCGCAATGCAGATATTACTGCTGAAACCCTTGAAAAAACCCTGAGAACAATGGAAGAAGTGATGGAAATTAAGTTCGTTGAGTTCTAAGTGACCTATCTAACTGGAATGGAAAAGATAGGTGACAGGTGGACTAACCTTTTTGAGCTTCATATATATGTAATAATGATAAAATAACGAAATGTTACACGTGTAACAGTATCATTCCCCAGAGGGTTTAAAACCCCAGCTTCTCCTTACGATTGTGCAGATAATACGGTTGATAGTCCTGTCCACAAAGAAAAAAATTGTTGATATGCATTCTCATCGCGCATTTTTACCCCTCAGAAACACTTATAAATCCTGAAAACCACACCCACATAATGTCCATCAGAAAGAGTTTTCTTCACGAAGCTTTGGAAGAAATGAAAAGCACAAAGAAAGCAGAAGCTCGCAAGGAAATCGTATTTCCCTCGAAAATAAGGGTAAAAGACATCATGAGGGAGGTCTTTGCCGTACCAGAAGATATGCCTATTCGGGATCTCCTCCATGAATTGAAACAGAAAGAAGAAACATGCTTTACTGTGAAGAACCAAAAGGGGGAGATGGTAGGACTTGTAACAGAAAGCGATTTAATGAAATTAATCTCAAAACCTCTACCGTATACAGGGATTGGTGGATTGGGATACAGATCGTTGTTTTTTAGAAGTGCAGAAAGAGTCAAAGACATTATGACAAGGAACCCTATCTGCATTTCTCCCACTGCAAAACTGGAAGATGCAGCCAGAATCATGCGGAATAATAAGGTTCGCCACTTACCGGTGACGAAGGACAAAAAGTGCATTGGATTGATAGGAATTAAGGATCTTCTCTTGATCATGAGGATATTGATATAAAGTGATACTATGGAAATCCTTCTCCAGATTGTGCTGTTTTTGGTTGTGGCAAAAATCGGTGGTGAATTGGCAGAAAGAGTCCATTTGCCCCCTATTTTGGGAGAACTTCTGGGAGGAATGGTTTTGGGTCCTTCTTTTTTGAAAATAGTTTCACCAGATCCAGTCATGAGAGACATATCGCAGGTTGGAATTATTCTCTTAATGTTCTTAGCAGGATTGGAAACTAATTTGGAAGAGATGAAGAGAATAGGCCTGGTTTCATTTCTGACAGCAGCAGGGGGAGTGGCAGTCCCATTTTTTTTGGCTATTGTGGTGGGATACTTATACGGATGGGAAATAGCAGATATGCTCTTTTTGGGAACCATTCTCACTGCCACCAGTGTGGGAATTACCGCGAGAACCTTAATGGACATGGGAAAGCTGCACACCAGTGTGGGAATGACCATTCTGGGAGCTGCAGTCATCGACGATGTGATTGGCATTATTGTGTTCACCATCGTGAGGGGAGTCACTCTTCATGAGAACCTTTCTATTTTCGCGTTCTGGAAGCTTGCTGGATTGATTGCTTTGTTCTTCATTGTCAGCTTGAAGTTCGGCTTCTGGGTATCTGACAAACTCAGTGTATTAATGAAGAAAATGCGCACTCCAGAAGTACAACTGACTTTAACTATAATTTTCGTGCTGGCACTGGCAATTGTAGCAGAGCGCGTCCAAGTGGCAGGAATTACTGGAGCTTTCATTGCAGGAATTGTGATGAGCAATACACCGCAGAAGGAATCAATTAAGACCAAGGTAGGTTCTTTGGGATACGGATTTTTCATTCCCTTATTCTTCGTCTACATTGGAATAAACACCAATATATGGGACATTACCATGCTCGGATTAGCTGTCATTTTGATTGTTGTGGCTATTGTGGGGAAGATTTTGGGTTCAGGTATAATGGCTTATCTAGGAGGATTCTCTTCTCTTGATGCAGTGAGAATCGGGGTGGGCATGGTGCCTCGGATGGAGGGAGCCCTCATCATTGCAACCATGGGATTGACAGCAGGAGTGATGTCTTCATTTATTTACTCGCTGACGGTAGCCATGGTACTGGCAACCACTGTGATGACTCCTCCTTTGATAAAGCTGATTTTCAGATAGAGAATAATTCTCCTTGTCCTAGTAACAAACTGTTATGCATGTTGTGAGCGCTGCAATGTGAATGAGCACTTGATACTTGATTTTTCAAAATGGAGCTTTGTCATTGATCATGCGGTAGTAACTTTTTTCTTCCTTCTTTTCTCGAATTCTTCTTTAAACCTGTGGGCCTCACATATCTCAACGAAGAAATCCTCTCCCAGTTCATGGACGAGAGCTTCGCTCACTGAATCTGAAGCTTTGATGGAAGCTTCTTCATGGCCTAAAGCCTTTTGAATGTCTTCTGCAGGAAGGGCGAAGATTTTGACACTGGTTTCTTCACGGATATGATCCAGAAATGCTTCCAGAGCTCGACCTGCAGTCAATTCCGTATTCCTGGACTGATAGAAAGCAGCCCTGGGAAAGCCTGATTCCACAATGAGAATACCTGCACCTGTATGAGATGACAGCACTAAATAGCCATCAAGGGCTCTATCCTTGAGCGTTCGCAGTAAAATCTCAAAGGCTGCCAACTCCCTCACTTGGGAGGAGATGACCTGTTCTCCTTCTGGTATACCGAAGTAAGAACGCGCCATTTTGATGGCTTCTAATTCCTCTTCCTCAATGTGGTGGTACACTTCCTGAGGAGTTCCCGTCAGTGTTAACGCGGGGTGATCGAGGACGATCTCAAAATACTCGGGTTCCAGTTCATGGAAATCGATCACGCCTTTTTCCAGAGAAAAGGTGAACAAAATCTTGAAGAGGGCTTCATCTCCATACTTCACTTCAGCTCCCGACTCATAGAGAGCACCTTTCACTTTTCCGTCTGAAAAGAGGATGCATCCATCTCTGGAAGTGCCATCTTCTTCCGCAAACACTCTGAAATACCCTGTAAAAGAGCGCAGCTCCATATCATCCACAAGCTCCCAGAAGTCGGTAACATCCACTGCTAAATGAAACTCTAAAAGGGTTCCGTAAGGTATTTTCATATTGGCAATCCTCAAGAGCTTAGTATCCTCTGGTAACTCCTTTTTTTCAGGGATGTGCGGAATTTCAGAAGTACTCACCTTGGCATCAGGATAATTTGAAATTAAAAGGGAGACCACCTCTTCTTCCAGCTCCCTCACGTCCATCAATCCTTTATCATAGGGAAAAAATGCATTCTTGTAGGCTTTGTCTCCAAAGAGCTGTTCTTCTCCCGTTTCTGAGAATGCGCCTACCACTTTTCCCTTCAAAAATAACAGATAAAAATCAACCAAATCCTCTTTCTCTGCAGTAAACCTAATATATCCTGTCATTCCCTTTTGAGCTGTCTTTTCCACAATTTCTGCCAGTGATACATCCTGCAACCTATGTAAAGCCAGCTTGCTGCCACGGGGCACCTTCATACACGGGAGTAGTATTTGAAGAATATAAAGGTTTGCTTCATCCGGGGTTGTCAAGTCTTCGGGGGATGAAGAACTCTAATCTTCCTTGTTATCATTTTATCAAGGTTAGCGTGATAAAAGGCAGAGAATTGTTACACGTGTAACACGTGGGAGACTATCACCCGACAATTTTACAACCCCCTTCATCCAGTTAGGGGGAGGGATTGTGCCATCTTTCTCAACCGTTCCACCCGGGATTTAGTAGAGGGGTGTGCGGATATGGGTTGGTACAGAAGCCGGTGCAAACGCTCCAGGTTAAATGGGTTCACAATAAAGAGGTGCGCAGTGGCCGGATTCCCTTGCTCCATGGGGTGCTGTTTGACAGACTCTTCAATTCGAATCAAAGCATTTGCTAACGCATGAGGTTTTCCAGAAATTTCAGCCCCCGCTTTGTCTGCCGCATATTCGCGGTTGCGCGAGACCGCCAGAGGAACCAATATGGATGCCAGCAGCATCCCCGCACTACCAGCAATTCCTGCCATGAAAGCAACCACCGTTGATATGAACATGTCCTCATTTTTGATGTGGCCCAGTTCATGAGCCAATACTGCTTCTAATTCCTCTCTCTGGAGCAAACTCAAAGCACCGCTGGTTACCGCTACCACCGCATTCTCAGGGGTTCTCCCTGTGGCAAAAGCGCTGGGTGTTTCACTGGTGATGACAGCAATTTTAGGCATAGGAAGCCCTGCCTTCACAGACAACCGGGAAATCTTGGAGTACAACTCGGGAGCGATATTTTCCGATACAACGTGGGCATTGTACATTTTGAGCACTATCCTGTCTGAGTAGAGGTAACACAAAAGGTTCAAAACCATGGTTACACAAAAGACTGGCACTACTATGTAGAGAGAGTTGACACCAAAGAGGAGACTCAGAACATATCCTATTGCCAAGATAAGACCTGTTACTATACTCATGAGCAAAGCAGTCTTCATAGAGTGACGTGTGTTTTAAATTATATAAAGATTGCGATAACAAAAAGTGATTCAACTATCTGGTGTTTATCCCATTATTGTTAAAAATGTAAAGAAAATATTCTTTTTTTTGACGAACGTATGGTTGATGTTCGCTATATTGGTCTTATTTTTTATATATTATCAATATGCGGTTGACGCGGCCGATTTTTAATGCAGTTATTCAAATTCCTGAAAGCCTATCTTTTCATAGAGGTGGTGAGCTGCAGTATTACCTCTGGTGACTACCAGGTATACTTCTTTATACCCTTGGGCAAGGAGACTTGTTATACTCTTTTTGAGCAGAAAGGTTGCCATGCCCTGGTTTGCACAACCAGGATGGGTCATAGTGTAAGCTATGAGGGGGAGCTTTGTTTGTTCTGACCACACCACAATACATGCAGAGAGAATCTGCCCATTTTCTTCTATGAGAAAAGAGCACTGTTCCAAGAATAGACCATATTTCCCATTGAGGGTGGCACAAACTTCTGAGACTGCATCTTCGAGAGTCTCTCCCTCATAGTCAATAGTGTCTCTGTAGGATTCTAACATTAAAGTGCCCAGAGGATGTATATCCCTTTTGGAAATAGTTCGATATTTCCAGTTTTTCTTGAAATCCTGCTTTTTCAAGAGTAACTCCATCTTTACCCTTTTTTTTGACATGGGGTCTTCCTCCTTTCACCCATTCTGTAGAACTACATTGTTACTGAGGTTGAGACAGCATTTCTGTGGTTTTTACTTTACGAGCCTTGAAGTTGGGCCTTATAAGTTGACCGCTTCAAATAGTTCCATCTCAGAATTTCTACTTTTCCACTCAACATCAGTACTAGATATTTCCACCACTGTTCCACCTCTGAAAGAGGTCATGTTCTATGTGCAGCTGATCCAATATTTTCCCCACGATAAACGAAACCATATCATCTATTGATTGAGGATTATAGTAGAAGGCAGGCATAGCAGGAAGGATGACCACTCCCTGCATGGACAAGAAAGCCATATTCTGCAAATGGACAGTACTCAACGGGGTTTCCCGGGGTACTAAAATTAATTTTCTCTTCTCTTTTAAGGCGACACACGCACATCTCGTCACCAAGGTATCTGCAATACCTGAAGCAATTTTTGATAACGTGGATACAGAACAGGGGACAATGACCATGGAATCAAACAGAAAGCTTCCCGATGATAATGGTGCATCCAACTGGTAATCCTCATAGTATACAGCCTTTGATTTCAACTCTTCCAGTGGGTAATTTGTCTCTCTCTTGATCAGATCCTTTCCACCCTCTGACACGATCAAGATCTTTTCTTCTGGTAACACTTCAAGGAGGCGAACCCCGTAGAGAGCCCCTGATGCTCCTGTAATAGCGACAACAACTTTCACTCTTTCCACCTCGAAGATCTCCTAATTAAAAGGACTAACGACCCTTCAGTGGGGACCCCAAAGGTCTTGAACCGTCCTACCACCACCGTAGGCAAGAAAGTGATATCATACGCTCTGGTCCTCTCGGGTTCTTCTAATGCATCGATCAATTCAAAGTTTATCCTTCCCCGGGATAAGTGAGAAATTGCCGCCAGCATGGTAATAACCTTGTTGCAGTGGACAGAATCTCTCTCAATAAATGCTTTCAGCGTCATGGGCTCTACTTCCAGTAGTTTATCCTGTAACGATTCTAAATGAGCTAAATTCAGTGTAAAATCAACTTTGGGCTCACCATACACTAAAGAGACCCCTCCTCTCTTACAAGCAGTAATACATTCCCCACAAATGAAACAGTCAAACTCAGTTAAAGGATGTGCCTCAATCTTGGATTCAAATCTTATATCAATTTTCTCACACACAGTAGTGCAGTCTCTGGTCCTGCACGGTCTGCACTTTGCAGTGTCAAAGACCACACTCAACCTGCAGAGCATGGCATACTCTTTAAACATGTACGTGACGACAGCATCTTCCTCTAATTTCCCAGTGTAGACTCTGCCGTTAATGAACAAGGTGGATCTTTCCAACTGGTAGTGCTGCACCAGGTTTATGCTTTCCTTCATGTTCACCAGCCACACCTGCATTGTGGGCACAGTTTCCATTTCCTTTATAAAGGGAGGTATCTCCTTTGAATCTTCGTAAAAATAGATGATCCTCCCTCTTATTCCTCGCAACTTTCGAAGGCTGACCTCAGAGAGAGGGGGTTTCTCTCTTCTTTCAGGAGGGTATTTTCTCCTGATGTACTCATCAGGTGGAAGGGGATACCGCAAAGGCCCGTAAGCTTCTTCTCTGGAAGTATATGCCTCGCGAACCACCTTTTCTGTAAAGGAGAGACTTAGAGCACCACGGCGGCACACATCTGCACAATCACCGCACAATATACACTCTACTGGTCTCTTACGGACTACATCAAAGATATTCACTTTAGTGGGACACACATCCAGACAGTCTTTACATTTGTTGCACCGGGAAGGATCCAGATGTAAGTGCAGAGGACTTACCTTGTTAAAGACAGCAGCCAGAGCCCCTACAGGACACAAATATCGGCACCAAAACCGGTGAACAAACAAAAATGAGGTCAGCAACAGAAAGAAAAGAGTCAGTCGAAGGATAACCCACGTATCCACAGTGAATCCCACCAGCAACATGCGGGGAAGAGATGCTACCAACGTGGCAAAGGGGTTTATCCGATCGAAAAGGGGGGTAGCAGTGAAATAACACGCTGCAAAAACAGCTACTAAAACCAGATATTTCACCTTTGTTAACCCGTTATGCAGCCATTCAGGTAGATCCATACCAGTGAACACGTGGACAATGTCCTGAAAGAACCCAAAAGGACACGCCCATCCACAAAACCCTCTCCCAAAAACAGCAAACGCAACAAAGAGAATACCCAAGGGATACCAAGGGATATCACCCTCAATGAAGTAGAACTGCAGAATTCTCAGAGGGTCAGAAACAGATGAATACTGATACGGTGCATAAAAAAAGGGGACCACAACCCAATAAAAGGTTACCCCAATGACACCTGTACTTACCATGAAAATAGTGGCAACTTGGGCAATCCTGCGAGAAGTCTTGTACGTCATAACTCGGATGCCTCCTTTACTGTATCAGAGAGGAACTGCACTACTGTATCAGCTTCAGTATCTTTATCAACGATGGCACCGTCTTTCAAGATAACCACCAGAAAATCTGTATTCTTTTCCAATCCTAATTCACTCAATTTCTGAAAACTCTCTTCTGCATCATCGTAATAAGCACCGCCGTACTGAATCCCTGTTAACTGGCAGAGCTTTTGGATTCTTTCAATTGCTCTCTCACACTGATTACAGAATGTTGAGGAGAATACTACAACTTCATAGTCTGGTTCCACAGATGCACACAGAAAACAGGGGTACTCACCGAAATCCCCAGTATAGTCTGGCTGATCCCTTTCAATTCCTAGGTAAATGCCTGTAATTCCAATGATCACCACGAACAGCCATCCATATTTCATGAAGTTCTCTCCTTTTTCTTGTTTAAATACTTTGTTCAAAAAAGATTGGGGCTTCCTGGGACCCTTTCTCGTGTTAGGAGAAACCCCAACCTCTGGAAATTGATAGTGCAATCCTGGTAACACCTCCGAAGATTGCTATACAATATTGATAATCAATACTATATAAAGCTTTCGGTTATTTACTGGATTTTAAGTGAAAAAAGGAGGTTGTTAGTGTTCTGCAAAATTATGCACCATATCAAATGTCTTCAAGTATTGAAGATCCTAGAGATTAATTAAAAAAAGAACAAAATGTTACACGTGTAACAAAAGTGAGATAAGCACTAACAATTAACCCCTCTCTTGAATCGGAAAATAAATAGTCTTTAACGAGAGTGAATGGGGATTTCTCATCTGTGGATGGAGAATCTAAGGAGTACACTAACTGAATACTTGCTGGAGATGCTGCCATATGGGCACTAAAAGGGATGCACTGTATAGTAAAGCTGAAAGCAGTGATTGTAGAGGTGAGAATCTGCCTGGAAGGTTTAGTGAACCGGTTTTCAGCGGGAAATACATAAAATTTAACCCAAGAACCCCAATGAAGAGGATATTGATGGCAAAAATTCTCTCCCACTGCACCTGTTCAGATCTCAGAATCCTTTGAATTTTTTTTGTCTCAAACCTAGATATTACGAAAAGTTTTTATTCGATTCTCACATAAAAGTATGGAGGGTTAACTCCAAGAGTACACTCACACAATGGATACTGACCGGTGGTGCAAAGATGTGAAGGTGAAGCCCAGATGATACATAGTGTTAGTATGGGACCTGCAGTCTGGCAAGAGACTCTTACGACAGCCCTTGTAGTATGGGAGATGCACCCTAAAATCAAGAATACTATTGCAATATATAGTATAAGTAGAGTATATGCTGTAATCACATTTTGTTTGCTCAGTCTTCAACCCCGGCATATTACGAATAAAAAATATGTGGAGATGCTCGGGGAAAGTCAGAACAGGATAAAATCCATGGCTTTAATCTATGAGAAGTTGTACCAGTCTGAACATTTAGCAGATTTCGATTTTAGCGAGTACATAATGACGTTAGCACATGGATTGGGACGATCCTACAGATTGGATACAGCCAGAGCTTCAATAAAAACAGGAGCAGAGAATATCTCTTTAGACATTGATACTGCTATTCTGTGTGAGTTAAAAATTAATGAATTGGTCTTCAATGCTTTGAAACACGTCTTTCTGTACGGTAAGAAAGGTGAAATTGAAATAACTGTTGGTTCCAACGATGATATCAAGTTTTTAGTGAGCGATAAGTATTGGTATACCAGACACTGTAGATTTCAGAATTACTTATTAGTTACACTTAGACCATCCTGGCAGAAGATCGATCAAATGGTATCACATCAGATAGAAGTAAAGGAACGACCTTCCAGATAGAATTTGAGAGGGTGAAATAATGTCAAAAATCTTAGTTGTTGAAGATGAAAGGATTGTCGCAGAAGACATACAGAAAAGATTACAGAACATGGGATATACTATCCCTTCTGTGGCGTCTTCAGGAGAGGAGGCTCTTCAAAAGGTAGAAGAAGATAACCCACATTTGGTCTTAATGGATATTGTACTTGGGGGTGAAATAGATGGAATTGAGGCTGCCAAACATGTGCGTTCTCGATTTGGCATTCCAGTGGTGTTTCTCACAGCGTACACTGATGAAAAAACGTTAGAACGGGCAAAAACGACTGAACCCTTTGGATACTTAGTGAAACCTTTCGAAGACAGAGAATTGCATGCAGCCATAGAAATGGCTTTATACAAACACAAAATGGAGAATACACTGCAATCAGAAAGAGACAAGCTGCAAGCTCTCATGGATGGATTAGCTCGTACAGGGACTGGCATTGACATTGTTGGCAGTGACTACAGGATTCTGTTTCAAAATCAGACGTTAACCGAACGAGTTGGCGATATGACTGGCAAATTATGTTACGAAAGTTATATGGGACTAAAAGAACCCTGTAGGGTTTGTCCCATGATCAAGGCAATAGAAACCAATACAGTAGAAAGTGCAGAAGTAGTATGTTTGGACAGAAGAACCTATGAAGTGATTTCAGCACCATTTCCAAATACACAAGGAAGGTGTGACAGAGCTATTGAAGTTGTCATGGACATTACCAAACACAAACGGACAGAAATACAGCTGAGGAACCTCTTTGAGGCCAGCAAATTAATAAATTCCACCATGGACATGGATAAAATATTCGGATTTATCTCAGATTCTGTTCAAGAATTAGTGGGATTTGATCATTTTGTCATCTTTTTGGGTTCAGAAGATAGAAGAACTGTGCGCCCCGCCTATGCTTCAGAGGGAATCAAGAATCGTGTAGAGGAGTTGTCCTTCTCTTATGGGGAAGGGTTGGTGGGCCGCTGTATGGATACGGGAGAAGCTTTACTCTTTGATGGTACCCAAGAGGAAAGAAGAGAGTATTTTGGGTTTCCAGAAATGAAATCTCAGCTTGTTATTCCTCTCATTATCGATGGGGGATGCGTGGGAGCACTCCATATTTTAATGCGCGCCCCTGATGCTTATACTCAATCAGATGTTGCTGGTTTGCAGCCATTGAGCGAGGTCATATCATCTGCTATCAGAAATTCAAAGCTGCACAATGAAATTAAAGAATTTAGTCAAGAACTTGAGAGGAGAGTTGAGGAAAAATCCAAAAGAACTGAAATCTTACTCCGTACGAGACAAGAACTTCAAACAGCGAGGAGTTGGGAGAAGGGATTGATCACTATTGCTGAAAATATGGGCAGGCTTGGGTTTGAACTATGTGGCGTCTTTTTGGTGAATGCAGTAAGGAAAACGTTAGAATTTCATTTTGGTAAAGGAGTTGGGTTACCACAGGTGGGTACATCGCTTTCCTTGAAGAATACTGAATACTATGGGGTGAAATGTGTTCAGGAGAAGAAAACCCTCTTCATCAAAAATGCTTACCTAGCAGAAGGAAAACAGCTCACAGATGCACAATCGTGTGTGTGGGTTCCCATTGTTGTCCAAGATGAGGCATTCGCTGCACTCACTGTGGGGAATGTAACTGGAAAGAGAGTCATAACAGAAGAAGATGTTGACGAATTGGAAATTTTGGCAGGCATGTGTGCAGCCTTCATTGATAGGACCAGAGTACTGGTAGAACCTGTTGCAGAAAAAAGGTTGAAAACAGAATTCAAGTACTGGCTGAATCCTGCAGAGTGCTACATTGTCACAGAGAAAAAACCTGAAAAATCATTTGAAATACTTGTGGATTTGGTGACCCATGGTATACCAGGATTTGTGATTTCCAGAGCGTATCCAGAAAAGATCAAAAAAAAGTACAAGCTGCTCAGGACTCCTGTGCTGTGGTTATCACGATCTGGTAAAGAGAACGCTATAAGCCCGGATGATCTTCCCAAGTTGAACTACATTATTGAGGATTTCACCAAAAAAAGTGAAGAATCTGTCATACTGCTGGATGGTGTGGAGTATTTAGTAACACAGATGGGGTTTGACACTGTTTTGAAGTTTTTACAAGAATTAAAAGATCTGGTAGTCATAGACAATTCACGGTTGATCATTTCTTTACATAAAGATGCCTTATCTGAGAAGGAGTACAGCATTTTAGAGAGGGAGTCCACTATTGTGTAAATTTTGTGCTTTCTTTAATGAGTGCTTTCATTTTCCGCCATGTTCCACGTTTAATTTTTTTGGAGAATTCAATCGGCTCCCCATAGGTACTGTCAATTCCCGAGGGATTGAATCTACTCAAGTTCATGAGTTGTTGCTTTATAATTCAATTAAAGATGAAATGATAATTTAGCTGAAATCATCGTCTCTGCTTCTGTCCATCCAGAAAAACCACAATCTGCCATCAGGTCTCTTGAGCAATTGGACTCTTAGTGGAAAAGAGCACCCTTCGG
>SMTZ1_10000624_pt1 | contig 42234 bp, 38 predicted proteins | sample DeeMarSWOR136_30_FD_25667 | JGI IMG/M metagenome (IMG submission 25667) | reverse complement strand
GGCGGTGGTTCGGCTTTCGTGGTCACCGGAACCAAGGATCCCAACTTGTTCACGTACGAGCGTTTTGGGATGAGAGCTTTCTCCTGCAAGATTCCCAATGGCAAATATCTCGCGAAGCTCTACTTTGCGGAGACCTACGAGGGTATTACCGGCCCCGGCCAGCGCGTATTTTCCTTCAACGTCCAGGGGCATGAATTCAAGGAGTTTGACATTTGGGTCAAGGCCGGCGGTTTCAGACGCGCCTATATCGAGACTGTGCCTGTGGAAGTGACCAACGAAGAGTTTCGTATTGATTTTACGCCCAAGATCGAAAACCCGGCAATCAAGGCGATTGAAATAATTCCGCAGGCAGGTGCGGCGTCATCCGCAGCGACAATACGTATCAAGGCCGGGATGTCCACGCCGTTTACGGATTCGAGTGGCCAGGTTTGGCAACCGGACACAGGTTTTGAGGGGGGTAGTATGAGCCGGGGAGGCGGCTTTGGCGGTAGTGGTGGTTTCGGCGGCGGGCGCGGTGGTTTGGGCGGCGGTTCTGGTGGAGCGGCCTATTCCTCGGCCATCGCCTTCGACTTCGACGGGGTGCGCCAGTACGTACAACTCACCAGCAGGACGCTCATCTCGGTCGCGGCATCCGACGGTAAATTTCTCTGGCAGTATGACAAGCCCGCCAACCGCATGGGGATTATCTGCGCCACGCCGATCTACCACGATGGCATGGTATTCGCTTCCTCGGCCTATGGTGCGGGCGGCGGCTTGGTCAAGCTGAGCAAGGATGCCGATGGCTCCGGTAAGGCAGAAGAAGTCTATGCCACCACCGACATGGAGAACCACCACGGCGGCATGATCCTTCTTGATGGTTACCTCTATGGCGCCAGCGGCGGCAATGAGGGCGGTGCACTGGCCTGTCTCGATTTCAAGACCGGCAAAGTGATGTGGGACCAGCGTGAGAGCGCAGGTCGTCGCGCGAAAGGCTCGCTGGCTTTCGCAGATAGCCGACTCTACTACCGCATGGAGAACGGCACCATGGTCCTGATTGAGCCGAGCCCGAAGCAGTACATCGAGCGTGGGCGTTTTGAGCAGCCGGACCGTAGCAGGGCGCCAGCCTGGCCGTACCCGGTCATTGCCAACGGCAAACTGTACATCCGCGATCAGGATGTACTGCTCTGCTACGACGTCAAAGCAAAGTAACGAAACCCGTGTAAATGTTAGCGGATAGGTGACAATTACAACGGAACCCGATAGTATACGGATTATTGAGTAGAATGGTAAATCCCGGATAAGGAGGTAGAAATCGTGTATTGGAATAAAAAGAAGTATGGAATCTCACTGAAATGCCGGACGATCATCATCACGTTAGCACTGACTTGTGCCGCTCTGGCCGCTGATTGGCCTCAATATCTTGGCCCGGATAGAAACTCAATCTCGCCGGAAAAGGGGCTTTTACGCTCCTGGCCTGAGAATGGGCCGGAAGTTCTATGGACTGTTTCTGTTGGCATAGGTTATGGCGGACCCGTAATCAAAGACGGCAAGGTCTATTTGCTCGACAGGGATGATAAGGTAGGTGATAACCTTCGGTGTTTAGATCTCTCCACTGGCAAGGAACTCTGGAATTTTGCCTATGATGCTCCCGCTCCCGGACGTGTCATGTTTCCCGGCTCGCGAAGCGTACCTATAGTAGACGGCAATCATGTTTATTCATGCGGTCACAACGGCGACCTGTACTGCATCGACATCAACACACACAAACCCGTCTGGAATGAGAATATCTGGACCGATTTCGGTGGTGATCGCCTTCCGATATGGGCAATTACCCAGTGCCCTCTTATTTACGATGATTTGCTAATTGTATTATCCCAAGCTCCTGATGCAGGTGCGGTTGCCTACGATAAACTCACGGGTACTGTTAAATGGAAAACACCCTATCTTGGCAATGAATCGTACGCAAGTCCTTCGGTTGTAAAAATAGATGGAGAAGACCATATTGTAATGGTTATTTCATCTACTAATCCAATCGGACATCGAGAGTTGCCTCAAACTTTAGGTAAGATAGTCGGAATAGGACCCCATACGGGGGAAATCCTTTGGGAATATGACAAGTGGCATTGTCACATTTCGGTGCCGAGTGCAGTTGATGCCGGTGATAACAAAGTGCTTATCGCAGGGGGATATGAACTCGGCGCAACTATGATAAAGGTCGAGAAAAAGGCCGATGGCAGCTACGGCACAACCGAACTTTTTACAACCGAAGAATTTGGCGATCAGACAAAACCGCCAATATTGCATAATGGTTACTTCTATGCCCAGTACGGAACCAACAGGCGGCGTGATGGCCTGACCTGTATGAACATGGACGGCAAAATCATGTGGAAAACCAAACGTGATCCCAATTTTGATAAAGGTAGTATGATCCTGGCTGATGGCTTGATACTGGCTACTGACGGTGCTAAGGCTTTATATCTGATAGAGCCTGATCCTACAGAGTTTAAACCGCTTGCATCTGTAGAATTGCTGGGTCAAAAAGTGGGTGATGAACGTATGTCCAGAATGTTTGCAAACCAAAACTGGGCACCGATGGCCCTGGCCGATGGAAAGCTCCTTCTGCGCGACCAGACCCAATTGAAATGCGTCAAAGTCGCTGAATGAAAGATTGCTATTGATGACTATTCCTTTGAAGGTCCGGGCCAGAAAATGGATTGTTGCCGGTGGTATAGGATTGGTGTCAATATCAATTGTCATACACGCTACAGCCCAATCCAAAACGGATCAATTCACTGATACGAGGGTCGCAAGCGACTTCGCTTCTTCTGACCACATCTTGAAGAACTGGACCAGTTTCCGGGGACCTGTCGCCAACGGACACGCCGCTCATGCGAATCCACCACTGAACTGGAGTGTAAACGAGGGTAGAAATATTCTCTGGAAGACCAAAGTCCCCAAGCACGGCATGAGTTCGCCCGTAATCTGGGAAGATCGGCTATTCCTGACTGGTGCCGATGATCTAACCCGTCAGATTTATTGTTTTGAAACGGACACAGGTAAGTTGCTCTGGCAGCATGATGTGAATGGCATTGCCGGGTCTGTTCACGATGGCTTGCTACCAGATGTGCTGGACGTAACCGGATTCGCAGCGCCAACCGCGACAACAAACGGTCGATATGTGGCAGCCATTTTTGCAACCGGTGAACTCGTTTGTGTGAATATGAAGGGAGAGCGAATCTGGGCTAAACATCTCGGAATTCCTAAGAACCATTATGGTCATGCTTCCTCGCTGATGAGTCATAGGAATATGCTGTTTGTTCAATACGATCAGGAGGACAACTCACAACTTCTGGCATTTGATCTGGCGTCGGGCAATCCTGCTTGGCAGGTCAAACGTGGCGTCATTTCATGGTCATCTCCCATCCTCATTGACAATAAGGGGAGAATGGAACTCATCCTGACCAACAGTAAAGCAGTTGATAGCTATGATCCGAAATCCGGAAAGCTTCTCTGGCATGTGGAATGTCTCGGCGGAGAAGTCGCTCCCTCAGCCACCTATGCTGATGGCGTCGTATGTGTTGCTAATGAAGGTGCAACTGCTTCAGCCATTGATGTCGGTAATCACGGTTCAGGACCCAAGATTCTCTGGCAATGGGACGAGGCCCTACCCGATGCCGCCAGCCCTCTTGTCAACGAAGATTTTCTAATTCTGCCAACAGGGTTTGGAGTCGTCAGTTGTCTGGATGTGAAAACGGGCAAAGTCTTCTGGGAACATGAGTTTGATGATGGCTTCTATAGCTCTCCCATCTTGGTAAATGATCGTGTCTACATCATCGATCTTAACGGGAGAATGCAAATCTTTAAGATGGAAGATGCGTTTGAGCTGCTTGGAGCTTCCGATATTGGCGAAGATGCCTATGCGACACCGGCTTTTGTAGGTGACCGGATCTATATAAGAGGTCTGATGCATCTGTTCTGTATTGGCGAGCAGAAGTGAAATGCAGTACAGTGCATTTTCGGAGCGAACAGCCGTGGCATTATTAAATAGTCATATGGTTGCGCAAGTTTCATTATGGCCACATGCGAGGCGGTTCTTGGCAGGAGCAAAAAAATGAAGATTAGAGCAATGTTAACAGCAATCGTTTTGATGGTAGTGGCTTGCAGCAGTTGGGCGGATTGGCCTCAGTATCTTGGCCCGGATAGAAACTCAATTTCGCCGGAGAAGGGGGTGATGAGGTCCTGGCCTGAAGGCGGACCGAAAGTTCTATGGACTGTTACTGTTGGCAGAGGATTTGGCGGACCTGTTATCAAAGACGGCAAGGTCTATTTGCTCGACAGGGATGATAAGGTAGGTGATAACCTTCGGTGTTTTAGCCTTTCCAATGGTAAAGAACTTTGGAACTTTGCATACGATGCTCCTGGATGTGTTTCTTATCCCGGCTCACGAAGCGTACCGACCGTTGACGGCAATTATATTTATTCGTGTGGTCACAACGGCGACCTGTATTGCATCGACACCAACACACACAAGCCCGTCTGGAATAAGAACGTCTGGACGGATTTCGGCGGTAAACCTAGCCGGATATCTGGACGTGTACCGTGGGGACCCACTCCACTCGGAAGATTTCCCGTATGGGCAATTACACAGTGTCCATTGATTTGCGGCGATTTGCTTATTTTGGCCTCGCAAGCACCTGAGGCTGGTGTTGTGGCCTATGATAAACTCACCGGTAATGTTAAATGGAAAACACCGTCTCTTGGCTATGTGGGCTATGTCAGCCCGGCCATCGTAAAGGTGGGCGGAAAAGACCATGTTGTCATGATAACTCCATCGACTAATCCTTTCAGACGCTCGAGTCCGGATGAAAACAAGTTAGGCAAAGTCGTTGGAATAGAGCCGCTTACGGGAAAAATCCTTTGGGAATATGATAAGTGGCATTGTCACATTTCGGTGCCGAGTGCGGTTGATGCCGGTGATAACAAAGTGCTTATTGTGGGTGGATATGAACTCGGTGCCACTATGATCAAGGTCGAAAAGAAAGCGGATGGCAGCTACGGCACAAAGGAACTTTTTACTATCGAGGAATTCGGCGATCAAACAAAACCGCCGATATTGCATGGTGTGTATGAGCATGGATGGCCAGATCATGTGGAAAACAAGACGTTCACCTGATTTTAATAAAGGCAGTATGATTCTGGTCGACGGCCTGATCTTGGCTACTGATGGTAGAAGGTCTTTGTATCTGATAGAACCTGATCCGTCCGAATTCAAGCTACTTGCATCAGCAGAGCTACTTGGCGTTGACGAAGGATCTGGCGACCGGATGAGCCGTAGATCTGGAACTCAAAACTGGGGGCCAATAGCCCTTTCTGATGGAAAGCTCCTAATCCGAGACCAGCAGCAGATGAAATGCGTAGTCGTGCGATAGGTCTCGGACAGCAGTAAATCAGGAGCTTCTGAGTTAGTGATGAATTGGAGGTTACCATGAAAAAGATGAAGCTATCAATTGCCTTTATCATATCCGGTGTGAGTCTGATCAGTGCGAGCCAGGTCTTCGCGCAGAATTGGCCCGGCTGGCGCGGTGACGGCCGGGGTATCTCAGCCGAGAAGGACCTGCCACTGAGCTGGAGCGAGGAGGAGGGCGTCAAGTGGAGGACGCCCATTGGCGGCGCTGGCCACTCATCGCCCATCGTCTGGGGAAATCGCATCTTTGTCACTACCGCCGTCGCCAAAGACCCCAACGTCGAAACATTTCGAGGCGGCGTGTATATGGGAGGCAACCGTAGCAAACCTGACGAATCAGAATACGCTTATCGTGTGATCTGCCTCGATGCCGATCAGGGAAGCATTCTGTGGTCGAAGGCCGTCACGAGGCAACTTCCGAGGGCTCGCCGCCACACGAAGAACACCTATGCCTCCGAAACGCCCGTCACGGACGGCAAATACGTCTTCGCCTGCTTCGGCTCGACGGGCCTGTACTGTGTCGATTTCGAGGGCAACGTGATCTGGCAGCGCGACCTCGGGCCCATGCCCAGGCGCCGAGGCTGGGGCACGGGTTCCTCTCCCGTCCTATTCCAGAACACCGTAGTTGTCAACTGTGACAGCGACGAGGACTCCTACATCGCGGCGTTTGACAAGAGCACCGGCGATCCGGTCTGGCGCACTGATCGGGATGAAGGCGCATCGTGGGGGACACCCTTTCTGTTCGAGGCAGGCGGCCGCACAACTATCGTCACCAACGCCACGCGCCGCATGCGGGGCTATGACGCCAGCACGGGCAAGCTCCTGTGGGAGTGCGCGGGCGGGTCGATGATATCGGTTCCCTCGCCCGTGGCGACTCAGGGACTGGTGTTTCTCTCGTCTGGGCACAACTTTCTTCGGCGGCGGCCGATCATCGCCGTCCGTGCGGAGGCCTCGGGTAACATCACGCCGGCCGGAGGTCAGAGCCAGTCTGAAGGCGTTGCTTGGTCGCACACTTTGGGTGGGCCGTATGTGACCTCACCGATTGCCATCGGCGAGTATCTCTACGTGCCCCAGGACAAGGGATCCGTGACCTGCTACGAGGCCGCCACTGGCAGGGCCGTCTACGAAAGGCAAAAGCTGGGCACGCGCAACACAGTCACGGCCTCACCGGTGGCCGGCGATGGCAAGATCTACATCCAGACCGAGGACGGCGAGTGTTACATCGTCAAGCCTGGCCCGAAGTTCGAGATACTGGCCGTCAACAAGCTGGACGAGGTGTTCTGCGCTTCGCCGGCCGTATCCGCAGGCAAGCTCTTCCTTCGTGGCCGCAAGCATCTGTACTGCATCTGCAAGTGATGCGCTGGCAGGGGTAGCCCACGCTATCTGAAAGTGCTGTGTCTTGACAACCAGATCACCGCCAATTGTAGGATGCAGCCAACTCTGGTCGTAAGAGATGCAAGACAGAATAGTTGGCGATCCTGCCATCTGACGCTCTGCCTGATGCATCTTCGTGGTTAGAGCAAGGCTTGTCACCGCCGCTGCTGCATTTTTAAGAAAGTCGCCACGGTCACTTACGTTTTGTCCAGCATCAGGTTGAACAAAGCGTTTCGTGCAAGAAGGTTCCGTGCAGCTTATCCCTATTCAGACTTCATTCTGTCGCCGCCTTACCCGTTGAGGGTCCATCCGGGGCGGTATTTTCTGCTGAGCAGGTCGTTGGCCTCAGCACTGTTGGTGACGCGACCCTTAGCACCGTCGTATTCGAGTTTTTTGCCGACGCGGTAGGCCACAAGACCGAGTAGCATCATCTCGATTGCGGTCCCGCCGTAGTCGAAATCACAGTGCGTCTTCAGGTCGCCTTTACAGGCCCTGGTCCATTCTTCCTGGAAGTGACCCAACGGCGGAATCACATCGTCCTTGTCGCGGCCTTTGTAATACGTCAGGTCGGCATCATCGCCGAACGGCAGCAGGATCCTCGAATCGTAATCGCAGACAATGTAGCCCTTGGTGCCCTTGAACATTGCGCCGTGCCCTATCTCCCCCAGATTGACGTAACCCTTTGGCGACCGCGGCATCATGCCCCCCTGATACCAGTGGACCCGGATAGGCCCGCGCCAGTCGTTGGCCGGGATATCGAAAGATGTGTGCAGTTCGACGGGAGTGACTTCAGGATTGAACTTCTGGCCCTCGCCTTCCGCCGTCGTTGGAAGGCCGGCGTCGACCGCGTTCCAGACCAAGTCGATAGTATGGCTGCCCATGTCCCCGACCTGGCCTGTGCCGAAGTCCCAGTACATGTTCCAGCTCAGGCAGTTCATGCCGGGTTCGCGGGAGAAGTACTCCGGATTATATGGATGCCACGGTGACGGTCCAATCCACAGGTCATAGTGCAGGTGCTTGGGTGGCGTGCCTTTGGCTGGTGGGTAGCCAGACCTGCGAATCTGGCGATCACCCCAGGCATACGCATCCGTCAACTCACCAATCGCTCCGTCTTTGACGAGCTCACGCACACGCTCGAAGTTCGGCTTGGCGTGACGCTGGGTGCCGACCTGCGTAGCCAGCTTGTTTTTCTTCTTGAGATAGTTGGCACGGACCACGCGTGCCTCTTCCACGGTATTGCCGAGCGGCTTCTCACAGAAGACGTGCATGTCGCGATTCAGCGCCCAGTTGGCGATGAAGGCATGGGTATGGTCCGTGGTGCAACAGACCACCGCATCGATGTCCTTTTGCTCAAGACACTTGCGCCAGTCGACATAGGTTTTGGCCCTCGGGAATCTCTTGGCGGCGTGAGCAATGTGGTTCTCGTCAACGTCACACAGGGCCACGACGTTCTCCTTGGAGATCGCCCCAAAATGCGCATCTGCCCGTCCCCATGCCAGTCGCCGCGGTAGATTTCAGGAACTCGCGTCGTTGAATGGTCTTGGTCTTCATCATTACTTTCCCCTTTGTTATGGTTATAGTTGTCTGCTATGAAGCTGAAAATACGCAGTATACTAATTAGGACGATGGGATACAAGGGAAAAAGTGAGCATATAGCGATAAATGGGCGTCCAATATCGCGGTTCAAGCTTTGATCCCGTTGTCCAGCGGAAAGACTCCGCAGGGTGTAAATACTACTCCATCATAACGGTTTATGAAATAGCGATTTATACCCTATCCGGAGGGAAGCTCCATCCAGCCGCGATTTTGAGGCAGTTTGCGGGGCTTGCAGCTATTCCACTTGAAGAATCGTCAACCGGCTCCTATAGAAAGTGCGTCATTTAGCTTGAGCCCGCAGTGGTAACTTGTTGCCGTAGGTGCAACGCCCTGCGAGGTAGAGAGGCAGAAATTGAAAGGAGGCTACTATGAGGAACCTGAATTTGGCAAGAGCCGCGATGACTGGGTGTGTGATTCTGATCGCCGCGGGCTGCGTCCTGGCGCAGGATTGGCCGCAGTGGCGAGGTCCCAATCGGGACGGTAAGGTGAGCGGGTTCACCGCGCCTGAGAAATGGCCGACGGAGCTGGCGGAGAAGTGGAAGACATCTGTAGGCGCGGGTGATGCGACGCCCGCCCTGGTAGGCGACAAGCTCTATGTCTTCACGCGGCAGGGCGATGAAGAGGTTACGCTCTGTCTGGACGCGGGCAACGGAAAGGAGCTGTGGAAGGACAAGTACGCGGCACAGGCCGTGACCGGGGCGCCCTCCCGGCACCCGGGACCCAGAAGCTCGCCTGCAGTGGCGGAGGGGAAGGTCGTCACATTAGGTGTGGGTGGGGTCCTCTCCTGCCTGGATGCCGCCACCGGCAAGCTCGTGTGGCGCAAGGACCCGTTCCCCAAGGTTGTACCCCAGTTCTTCACGGCCATGTCGCCGATCATAGTTGACGGGATGGCCATCGCGCATCTCGGCGGGAAGGGTAATGGGGCGATCATCGCTTACGACCTGGCCAGCGGTGACGAGAAGTGGCGGTGGGCCGATCAAGGCCCGGACTATGGCTCGCCCGTCCTGTTGACGGTGGCAGGCACGAAGCAGATCGCCACGCCGACGGAGAAGAGCATCGTGGGAATCAGTGTGGCCGATGGCAAACTCCTGTGGCAACTGCCGTCCGTGCCCCAGCGGAGATCGTACAACGCCGCCACGCCGATTGTCGACGGGCAAACGATGTACATTTCAGGGGCGGGTTTGGGCACCAAGGCCGTAAAGGTCGAAAAGCAGGGGGATGGCTTCGTCGCTAAAGAGCTATGGACGAACGCAGAACTCAGCGTGCAGTTCAATACGCCGGTGCTCAAAAACGGGTTGCTCTTCGGCCTGTCCGACCGCAGCAATCTGTTCTGCATCAACGCTCAGACGGGCCAGACGGCCTGGACCGGCACGGACCAGCAAGGTAGCCGGGGCTTCGCGGCCATTGTTGATGCCGGCTCTTGTCTGCTGGCTCTGCCCAATAACTCCGAATTGATCGCCTTCAAGCCCGACGGCAAGGAGTACGTGGAGCTGGCCCGCATCAAGGTCTCCGACACGGCGACCTATGCGCATCCCGTGATTGCGGGCAACCGTCTCTTCATCAAGGACCAGGAGACGGTGGCGATGTTGACGATCGAATGAGCCGATGCGGTCGCGAAGCTTAGATTAAGCGACGGGCAAGGCTTTGAGGGGAAAGACGAGGTAATAAACTGGCAGTTATTCAAGCCGAGCCAGGCAGATGTTCGTATGCGTGAGCAGCATACCTGAATTGCCGTTTTCGAGTCTGGGATTTGGCTTTTCTGGCTGGCTACGTGGAGCAGCCGCTTCTGAAGCCATTTGGCGCTTTGAGTTTTGCGTTTGCGGTTTCTCTGGCTCTGCCGGGATTTTTCTTGCCTTTGGCGACAATTCCGACCGAAATATTGCCGGCGTAAGCGAGATTGACAGCCTTGATGCGGTCACCAACGAAAACCGACATTGTCCAAGCCGAAAGCAGCGGATGGATTGAAACAGGTACATGGAGTCTGTATGACAGAAGAGTATCATGCGACTAAAGTGCCACGTGCAGCAGTGTGGCTCAGTTTTCTGGCTATGTTGGTATGGACAGGTGTGGTGGTATTCCTCGTCAAGTGGGTTCGAGCGTGGTCGGCAGGGCGTCTTGAACCCGGCATTGAGTCGACCTGGGCGGCCTTGTATGGCATGTTTGGCCTGGCGGTACTGGCTTTGGCTGCCGGGGTATTTCTTACGATCAGGGCGTGGCAGGGCAAATCCAATGTGGCCTGGCAAGTGCTCTCGATTGTCCTGGGCGTTCTCTCGCTGTGGGCAACTTGCGGGCATTGACGGGCACAAGCCACCCGAACAATGTGGTCCAGGATGGGCTTGAAACCGATGCTGATTGTTGAACCGAAGCAAGCCTGCTTCGCACCGGCCTACGCAGGATTGAACGGCTGCTCACCGGCGCGGGTCAGCTTGGCGTTGTAGGAAAGCGATATAATCAATAGTTGGACAGAAGGATGGCGTTTGAATCGACTCTACGCCGGGGGCAGTCTTCGAACATTGGTCTCGTGGAAAGGTGGACTCAATCTCCTTTTGGAAAGAGAGATCGAGCAATAAGTGGGCAGTCTGGCAATCCAATCCACCGGGTGGAAAACGGGCCGGTGATTGGCACCGTTGGGATGCGCGAATGAAAACGATACTCTCGCTGATACTTGTTGCAGCCGTCACCGGCTGCGGGGGATCGGGAGCTGCTAAGGTAGAAGCCGACAAGGAAGAACTGCAACTGTCCTGCTCCATGAGACGAACCGAGTTTTGCGTTGGAGAGGAGCTTTGTGCGCCCAAGGTGACGCTCGGCAACAACACGGATACAGATGTCGATCTCATTGGCCCGACGATTACCGTCATTGCGTGCAGCCTTGTGCAGCCGGACAAGACGGCAGTTGCCATGTACATTGCCATGCCAACCGGCCTTGACCCACGACGGATGCCTCCGCGGAAACTGAAAGCCAGAACGACAATAGAGTTTACGCCCGACGGGATTTGGTATTATGAAGAGGAAAGGGGATTCGAACCCTACGTTTTCCGGCATGAAGGAACCTACGAGTTGAAGTGTACGTACGAAGGACTGGATTCCAATACAATCACAATTACGGTGAGAAAGAACTGATCCGAGCCAGCACAGACCGCATGGGCTAAAGCCCATCTTACGGCACTATGATGGAAGAATTCATTAGTGAACGGATTGAAGTAGAGAAAGCGGAAACATCGCCGCGTCCGTTACGCTTCACATGGCGCGGCGAGGAGCACGAGGTCGAGCAAGTGCTGCGCGAATGGGTCGACACCGGGTTTGGTGAGCTCCCGGCTCATAGCCGCAAATGGTATAACCGGCGACACCGTCGCCACTACGTGGTAAGAGATGCCAAGGGCCACGTATTTGAAATCTACTTGGATTATGCGAACCACCAGAAACGAACGTGGTGGCTACTCGAGAGGTTAGCGTGAGCTGCGATGTTAGGAATATATCATGATAAAAGGCTGCACCACGTATGAGTTATCTTTGAAGGGCCTGATATCTCTGCTTGATAGGTGTGGGCAGGGGTCTTGGCGCGACCGCATGAAACATCAGGTATGTCCTTGTACAGATAACCTTCCTCTTCGCGAATGATGTCCAACTAACCGTTGCAGCAGAGCTCGGACTTCGCATCTGTCCGGGGGCGGCGAACTCCAGCGTTGGCTGAGTAGAAATGGGTTTGCTCTGGCCGCCAAGGTGCCCGATAGCATTCGTGGGCAGGCACGCAGGGACTGGTGTTGAGGTTGTTTCGCTGCGCCGGCAGTGACACGGCAGCAATGTCCAGTAGAGGGCTATCCTTCGACTACACTCAGGACAGTGTTCGGTGTGGGGCAAACTACATTGCCATTCCGCCGTCTACGCAGAGGACCTGGCCGGTTATATAGGCGGCTTCATCGCTTGCAAGAAATGCGACGGCCTTGGCTACGTCGTCAACGCTGCCGGTTCGCCGCATTGGTATCAATTGTTTCGCAGCTTCTATGACGGGTTCGGGGAGCTTTCTGCTCATCTCAGTATCAATAAATCCGGGCGCAACACAATTTGCAGTGACATTCTTTTTGGCCAGCTCACGTGCTATGGTTTTGGTCATACCGATGAGGCCAGCCTTGCTCGCTGAGTAATTTGTTTGTCCTGGATTGCCCATAACACCGGCAACGGAACTGATGTTGACGATTCTTCCGAATCTATTTCTCATCATAGATCTTGCAGCAGCGCGCATCCCCACAAAAGCCGCACGCAGGTTGACTTCTAGTACGCTGTCAAACTCCTCGTCACTCATTCGGATAAGCAAGTTGTCACGGGTAATGCCGGCGTTGTTCACCAAAATGCCAATGCCACCGTGTTTGGAAGCCAGAGACTCAAGCACTTCGGCAAACTCGTTTGTATTGGTTATGTCCACACAGTTGGTTATGACAGTGAAGTTGGCATCTTTTACGATATTCTGCAAGTCGTCGAGTTGCTCGGCATTTATGTCGAGTCCGGCGACAATACGATCTTGCTTGAGCAGCTCAAGGACAATTGCGCGGCCTATACCTCTGGCGGCGCCTGTGACGACGGCAAGCCTTTTTTCTGCCATGCTCTTAGTCTCCCAATGTTGGGTCTTTCATCGCTAAGCCATCCCCAAAGAGTTCAGCTTTGAGGCTGCCACCCAGCCGAAAACAGGAAGGCTTAAAAACTCAAACAGTAGATACCCACGGGCAAGCCCGTGGAACCCTGCCCTCCGGGTTATAAGAATTTCGGCCTTGTTTTTCACAGAAGCTGCTTAATAGCATCCACACTACTTATATTGACAACCTCTGTTCTTCTGCTGATTCTTCGCATAAGGCCCGTTAGGACTCTGCCAGGGCCAATCTCGTAAAACTTTTCAACGCCATCAGCCAAGAGCCGTTCCATACATTTTTGCCAGAGAATCGGTTGGATCAATTGTTTTGCGAGGCCTTGCGCGATTTTTTCCGCGGTCTGATAGTATTCAGCATCGATGTTTGCAATAGTCTTGGTGTCGGAAGGATCGGCAATCCGACAATTGGATAGAGCTTCTTTCAAGGCATCGGCTGCACCGGCCATCATCTCTGTGTGAAAAGCACCGGCTACTTCCAAGCGCACGGCCTTTATAGCACCGTATTTTGGTGCCAGCTCCTTTGCCCGTTTGCAGGCTCGTTTGCTGCCGCTTATGACAATTTGGCCGGGGCAGTTGAAGTTTACAGGCTCCAGGAGTTGGAGCTCACCAGCGTCGGCACAAAGCTGGCGGACCCGCTCTTCATCCAGGCCTATGATGCTGACCATGGCGCCGTTGGTGGCATCGGCGGCTGCCTGCATCGCCTGGCCTCGTTTCTGCACAAGAACGAGTGCATCCTCAAAGCTAATCACGCCTGCGGCATAAAGTGCGGTATACTCGCCGAGACTAAGACCGGCTGTTACGTCCGGCCTTAAATCACTCGTGGGGCGGTTTGTCTTTAGAACCTCCAATATGGCGGCGGAAGTTACGAAAATAGCCGGCTGGGAAACAGTTGTCGCGTTCAGCCGGTCTGGAGGCCCTTCGAAACAAAGTGTGCTCAAATCGAATCCGAGGATACTATCCGCCTTGTCATAGATTTCCGATGCGGTAGGAAATGCCTGAACAATTTCTCTGCCCATTCCCACCGTTTGAGCACCCTGTCCAGGAAATAAGAAGGCGGTCTTCATAATAATACGCACGATGCAATGCGCCTCTCAAAACTCAATCACATTTGCTCCCCAGGTCAGGCCTGCTCCGAAAGCGACGAGGATAACCGTATCACCGCGCTTGATTTTTCCCTTCCTGACGCACTCATCGAAGGCGATGGGGACCGATGCGGCTGATGTATTGCCATATTCGTCGATATTAACGTAGACTTGCTCGTCACGCAGATTGAGACGCTTGGCTGCAGAGTCAATGATCCTTGCGTTCATCTGGTGCGAAATAACCATCTTGACATCGTCGATGCCCAAACTACAATGGTTCATACACTCTGTCACAGCTTCGACGATTCGCCGCACAGCCTGTTGATAGACCTGTCTTCCTTTGATTTCCATAAAGATCTTTTTTGGGTCGTCCAACTTCTTGCTGGCTGGATGGCGAGAGCCGTACGCCTGGCAATTTAGCGCCGCCCAGTGGTCTCCATCAGAATACATGGTGCTGTAGACAATACCGCCGGGCCCTTGGTCACTCCGTTCGAGCACCATTGCACCGGCGCCGTCCCCGAAAAGAATACAGCTTGCTCGATCGGTCCAGTCGGTAATTTTTGTGAGAGTCTCGGCTCCTATCACGAGGGCATTGTTCAATCGCCCGCTACTTAGGAACTGCTGCACAATGCCCAAAGCATAGATAAACCCACTGCAGGCAGCGGCGAGATCGAACACCCATGCTTTCTTCGCTTCAATAGAGCGCTGCACAAAGGATGCTGTCGAAGGGAAGACCATCTCCGGCGTAATAGTAGCGACAATGATAAGTTCGAGCTCACCGGCATCAAGATTTGCGTCTACCAGGGCTCTTTTGGCTGCTTCTGCGGCTAATAATGCAGTGCTCTCCTGATCAGTTGTGACGTGCCGCCTCTTAATACCTGTCCGGGTCGTGATCCACTCGTCGGACGTATGAACCGTTCTTGACAGGTCTTCATTTGTCAGTATTTTCGCGGGCGCGAACGACCCGGTGCCTCTGATGACTGCTCGGTAAGGGGGGTTCCAATCCTCAATTGATTTGTGCATCAGCAGTCCTTACGCAAGACTCCGAAAGACATTCCGTGATCTTATCGTTTATTTTTTGAGTGTAGTATTTTTTGGATGCCAGTATGGCGTTTCTTATCGTTCTACTGCGGCTGGCGCCGTGACAGATTAGAGCTGTGCCGTTAACGCCCAACAGCAGCGCACCGCCGTACTCGTTGTAGTCGTATTTGCCGTAAATTCTCGTTATCACGGGTTTAAACTCCATAGCCAGCTGGGCCTTTTCCTGCATAAGCTCGTGCGTTATCGCCTTAAAGAGTCCGTCGACAAGGCCCTCGGTAAGCTTGAGAACGACGTTTCCGACGAAGCCTTCACATACCGCAACGTCACAGATGCCCCCGAAAATGTCTCTTCCTTCAATATTGCCAACGAAGTGGATATTTGGATGAGATTTCATCAGCTCACGAGCTTTTTTGACTACCTCGTTGCCCTTTGCGTCTTCCTGGCCAATGCTCATAAGGCCTACCCTTGGGTCTTTGATTCCAAGCAGATGTTTTGCATAGATGCTGGCCATCACGCCGTATTGATAGAGATTTATCGGCTTGCAAGCGATATTAGCTCCGACGTCACATATTGTCACCGGCCCTTCGATGGTTGGAAAGACTACAGCTATTCCCGGCCGATTAACTCCGGGCAGATTCCTCATCCTCATTTGGAACGCAGCAACGCATGCCCCTGTATTTCCTGCGGAAATGACGGCATCAGCCTGCTTCCTTTTGGCCAACTTTGCAACGACAGCGATTGAATTCTTGGGTTTTCTTCGCAGACTCTCGATCGGCGCCTCATCCATGCCAATTACATCAGGGGCATCAACGATGCTGACCGCGTCTTTGCGGTACGTCAGAGCAGACAGACGTGATTCTATTATCTGCTGCGGCCCGACGAGGATTAGCACATCGCTGGTATCGAGCAGCTCGATCGCCTCCAATGCACCGGCGATAACCTCATCTGGTGCGTAGTCGCCTCCCATTGCGTCGATCGCGATTTGCATTTTTAGCTGCCTTCCTCCTTGGCCAACTTCAACGTGATATTTGGGTTGACGTAGCCGCAGCTCTGACAGGCTGCGTGCGGCAGCTTGGCATGGTCGCATTTGGGGCAGACGGAATAGTTCACAGCCTTCAGGCGATGGTGGCTGCGCCGTGTACGTGTCCTGCTTTTACTGGTCTTTTTCGTGGGTAACATTATCAAGTACTCCACATGGCTTTACAATTAGGGCGGACCGCCCAATCATCTAAACCGAATTCAAGCCATGTAGATACTTGACCACACGTATTTTGTCAAGTCAAATTTAGCTTTTGTGCGGCGTGTGGCGTTGGCTGCTGTGGAAGCATTTTCAGGACTTCTTATTTGGCCGCTCGCGAGGGGGCTGCGAATCCTGCTGAGATGGTCGAGATCCCAGGTCTATTCGGCTTTTTGTTCGCCTTTACCCACAATTCTGCGCCGGTCGTTGCCTATATTACGTGCAGCGAGATGTTTTGGGTGCACGGAAATTGCGAGGCACGAGTTGCGAATGTTCCTGCCGGCCCGCTGGTGCTCGTTCCACCGCCGTCAATTGTATACCAGCTAATCTCATACGAACCAGCGGCCTTCAGCGGCGCCGAGCAAAGCACGATCAGGATAATAGACACTATCACCCATGGTAATATTCGACGGTCATTATTTGCCTTATTCCTGCCCGCAGGTGAGCTCAGCTACCAGCGACTCCATCGCTGCCAAACGGGCGGCCGTCTCGGCATCCTTCTCTTCCAGGGTTCTGATACGCTGGTGGAGCTGATCAATGTAGATGTGTGCCTTCTCCAGCTCTTCGACGATGCCCTTGCGGTGGGCTCCCACTTCGATGATCTGGCGGCCGTTCTCATCGACGTCCATCTTTGGAATGGCCGGCAGATGTTTGTTTTGCCACATAGATTCTGAATGCTGCTCAATCGATTCCAGCTCATAGCCCGGCTCGAATACATAATCTGCGTGCAGCACACCGCCCCTCTGGTAGATGGGGCCATTTACGTCTAACGTGCCGTTAGGACTCGCCGTGCGGATGCCGACACTACTTCCACTAACGAATAGGATCGGCGTAGGGCTGCCGAATCCGACCATGAGGGAATTAGCAATATTGTTGACAAGCCGATTGTCGTCACCTACGCCCTTACCAATAGCGATAGTGTTATCCGCAGGTCCTGCAGTCACGTATTGACCTATTGCCGTTGAGAGGCGCCCGCTGGCGGTTGTTTATTGCCCCATTGCGGTTGAGCAGAACCCGCTGGCGGTTGTGCTAAGCCCCATTGCGGTTGAGCCGGTCCCGCTGGCGGTTGTTCTAAGGCCATTGCGGTTGAGGCGCCCCCGCTGGCGGTTGTGTATTGCCCCATTGCGGTTGAGCTGTGCCCGCTCGCGGTTGTGCTATCCCCCATTCCGGTTGAATTCCCCCCGCTGGCGGTTGTGTCAAACCCCATTGCGGTTGAGCTGCTCCCGCTGGCGGTTGTGCGATACCCCATTGCGGTTGAGTTATCACCGCTGGCGGTTGTGCTACGCCCAACGGCAAAAGAGCGGTATCCAACATTAGTATCGTCCCAGTGAGCTCCCGCAACATATCCCACCCTAAAGGCTGCTTTTTTTGGATACCATACAAGCCTTGTGCCCGCGCCGCCGACTGCAAGGCTGCTTCCGCTGCCAAACGTTCCTTTGGCAATAATACCACCATCATTATCTAATGTCAGCTTGAAGGACGGAGTTGTTGTGCCGATACCCACGTTGCCAACGGGCATTGAAAACATATTGGTCCCGGTGACCTTCCAGTCATTGTCGGCGCCTGCGCCGCCCGGTGCACTTGCTGCATAAAGGGCATAAGGCGCGGGTGTCAGCTCCTGACGAGGAGCAAAGACGCTATAGGCATTAGGGTCCTCAAGGTCACCTTCGCGGACGCCAATTTCCAGCCAGCGGGCATTGCCATCAAATATGGCAGCGGCAGAGCCAAAGTCCAACAAGAGCGTAAAGTAGCCATCGTTTACGTCGACCTCGTTGGCATCGAGGGTACTACCTACCTGCGTGCCGCCGGTCAGGCTGTCGTACAGCTTGAACTGCAGGTCATACTCGCCTGAGACGGCGTTGGCGTCCAAGATGAGCCGGCCCTGGTAGGTGAAGGCTGAGCCCATGTCAACCGCCCCAGCCAGCCCGCCTGTGCAGACCATCACGCCCAAAGCCAAAACCAAAATTGCTAAGATTCTTGTAGTTCTCATTTCCTTATCCCTTCAAAGTAGGTTAATATTTGCCGGCGCACGCCGCGCGCACAGCTATTCTGCCCCAGAATTTCGTACAATGCACCCGATAGAATGCCATAGCTCCTCCTGTTCGTGCTTCCGAAGCCAGCTGTGATACTACGCTATTGTACATCTTTTAAGGCCGCGAAGCAAGAAATAGCGGACCAATGGTAGCGTCAAGTATTGTGTGTAAGTTTGACTTCTTGCCATCGGGCCCTTTGGCCTAACTTGGCTATATGCGCAAATAGCAGCATTTGTGGAGTGGAAAACAAGCAAAACACAACAGGAGGTTGCCCGGGAGAAGAAGGGCTACGAGTTTTTTTTGTAGCAGAAATGGCACATTTTTACCGATTTTTGGCAAAAAAGCGGGTGTTTTTGTGAATTTTTACTGATTCCTGCCAATGTTCGGTCTTCGCCACCAAGTTTCTATAAATACTGTTACAGCAAAGGTTTATTAGAACGTTACGGCCAGCTTGGAGTACCCAAGTATCCTTGTTCTGTAGCGTGCAGCGGCCCAAATTTGGTGTTGAAATTTAGATGGAAATACTGTACACATGTTACGTTTGTGATAGTTCGCGTGGGTTTAGTGCTTAGAGACGCGCTGATAGAACAGTAACGTTCTGGATAAGCTACAGAAGTAGACTGGTTTGGTTATGGCACGTCGCCGCGGAAGAAAGGCTTTGTACGAGGTAATGAGCAAGACTCGGCCCAAGCCGAGCTACGGCAAGACAGTAGAGCAACTGCGTCCGCAGGAGCCCGCGAAAGAGGCGCGAGTGACGCCAAAGCCTGACAAGGCAATCCCCAAGGGGGTAGCAAGGTGGTGGAGAAAGCCGAAGGCTGTGCAGCTCAATGCCGGCAGAATTGAGATATCGATACCTTATCAGCTTGGAATCGCGGTGCTTTTGGGATTCATACTGGTGGTGTCGATTGCGTTCCGGCTGGGTCAACGGGCAGCGCATTCGGGCGCCGGGACTCAAGGCAGCGCTCAAGAGGGGCGAGCAGAGCGTGCTGAGGTTGGCCCAGGACATACGCCGGAGCTGTCTGAAAGTGAGGGGCCGGTTGGTGAAAAAATCGCTGCAGACGAGCCAAAGGGCAACCATCGGATCGTTATTCAAACCTATCGAATTAGAGCTCATCTGGAGCCGGTAAAGCTATATTTTGACCAGCTGGGTATAAAAACGGAAATCAGAAAAATCCGGGATACATACTATTTGGTTACGAGCAACAAATACGACAATCCCAATAATGATGGAACTAACGGCTACCGCGTGATGCAGAAAATAGTCGAATTAGGGCCCAAGTATCAGGCGCCGCCAGGTTATGAAACTTTTGCACCGAACTTTTTCACAGATGCATACGGCATGAGATTTGATGATTAGTTTGTAGGAGAAGTCTTTAATGTCTATTGATCGTTCGTTGAAGATCAAAGGTGCGTTGAGCAGGCACCGCAATGTTCTGACGCGTGCGGAACGCATCGAGCAACTTAAGGAGGAGGAGGCATGGTCGGAAGGTGACTCTTTGCTTGGTCTGCCGAAGGTTGCCCATCGCAAGAGTCACGCGGGCCGGAAAACGAAGGAGGCTCCGGCCAAAGAGGCTGAGGCTGTTGCTGGTCCCGAGGCGCGAGAAGCCGAAGAAAAAGAGGCCTGAGATCTGCCTTGGCTTTTCCCACAGCACGCGTTGGGTAGCTTATAGCATGGGTTAACTACCGAAGCTTGAGTTCCGAGCTCGAAGCCACAGACAAAGAGTTGAGGAGGATCTGTTCCAGCAGAGAAGATAATGGAAAATTGCGGCTCGTTGTACAGACTCTAAAGGCGAGTTGCTGTCTTTCGATTTAGTGTAAAACGGTAGGGCCGATGCAGGCAAGATGCGAATGCCTGAAGGGCTGAACACTCACATTTCAATTCAAGCTCAAGAGTTCTGTTTTAGAATTGACGCTGAACTGAAGCGTAGTATGATTCTGCGACCTTTCGCTGCTTTCACAAGGTCTTTTTGAATAATTCTACGAGGAGCAAGAATGAATAGGCGAGCCGGTTTTCTGGTGGTAGTTGTGGTAGCGGTGGTGGCCCTTTTGTCGTCAGCAGGGAAGGGGGGTGTCGACGAGATGTGGCCGACGCCGATGTGGCGGCAGGCTCGGCCGGAACAGGTTGGAATGGATGGGGCATTTCTGGACAAGGCCCGGAATTATGCGGTTAGCGGCGGCGGGTCGGGCTGTATAATCCGTCATGGCAGGCTGGTTATGCGGTGGGGCAATCAGAAGCAGCGATACGACCTGAAGTCGACTACTAAAGCGATAGGTGTCACTGCTTTAGGTCTGGCCTTTGAGGATGGTATCATCGGGAGCCTGTATGAGCCTGCGGCGAGATACCACCCGAGCCTCGGGGTTCCGCCTGAATCAAATAGTAAGACGGGCTGGCTGGAGGATATAACACTGCTGCACCTTGCGAGCCAGACTGCGGGTTTTGAGAAGCCAGGCGGGTACACTAAGCTGGTGTTTAAGCCGGGCACAAAATGGTCATATAGTGACGGCGGGCCGAACTGGCTGGCCGAATGCGTGACGCTTGTCTACGGGCAGGACCTGAACGATCTGATGTTCGAGCGAGTATTTTGGCCAATTGGTATCAAGCCATCCGATTTGACCTGGCGGAAGAACGCATACCGGCCGGACGAGATTATGAGGATCAAACGGAGGGAGTTCGGCTCGGGTATCAGCGCCAATGTGGATGCGATGGCGCGGATTGGATACCTTTATCTGCGGCGTGGGCGCTGGGGGGATAGGCAAATCATCCCTGCGGCGTTTGTCGATGCGGTGCGGATGGTGCCGGATAGTGTACGAGGCCTTGAGGTAGTCATGCCGGAGACGTATTTTAATGCCTCGCAGCACTATGGGCTTCTTTGGTGGAATAACGCCGATGGGACGATGCCTAACGTTCCGCGTGACGTGTACTGGTCGTGGGGACTGTACGATAGTCTGATTGTTGTGATGCCAAGCCTCGATATTGTGGCGGTGCGGGCAGGGAAGTCGCTTAACAGGAATGCTAATAGCGACTATAAGGCGATTGAGCCGTTTATCGAGCCGATTGCTTTAGCTGTGAAAGGAAGGCCTCAGAAGGGCGGTGCGCCGTATCCGCCAAGCCCAGTAATAAGGGTCATTGAGTGGGCGCCTGCGGAGACTATCATTCGCAAAGCCAAGGGGAGTGACAACTGGCCAATTACGTGGGCTGACGATGATAATCTGTACACGGCTTACGGGGATGGGTGGGGCTTTGAGCCGAAAACGGAAGAGAAACTGAGTCTCGGCATTGCGAAGATCGCTGGGTCGCCACCCGACTTTCAGGGTGTGAATATCCGCACGGAAAGTGGCGAGCAAATGGGAGATGGTGCTAAGGGAGCAAAGGCCAGCGGGCTTTTGTGCGTGGATGGTGTGCTTTATATGCTGGTGCGGAACGTCGGCAATTCGCAGATTGTGTGGTCGGGCGACCACGGTAAGACGTGGAAACCGTGCTATTGGAAGTTTACGGTCAGCTTTGGGTGTCCGACGTTTTTGAACTTCGGCAAGGATTACGCCGGTGCGAGAGACAGGTATGTGTATGTTTATTCGCATGACTCCGAGAGTGCCTATGAGCCGGCTGACAGGATGGTTATGGCGCGGGTGCACAAGGACAGGATACGGGTGCGAAGCGCTTATGAATTTTTTAAGGGCGTGAACACGAGCGGTCAGCCGGTGTGGACAAAGGATATTCGCGGTAGGGGGGCGGTATTCAGCAATCCTGGTGCATGTTATCGAAGCGGAATTAGTTATAACTCGGAGCTAAAGCGGTATTTTTGGTGTCAGAATATACGGTCTGGGGGCGAGGATTTGCGGTTCAAGGGCGGGCTTGGCATATTTGATGGGCCGGAGCCGTGGGGCCCGTGGACGGCTGCGTTCTACACGAAGAATTGGGACGTTGGGCCGGGCGAGACAAGCTGCTTTCCAACTAAGTGGAGTGGCAGCGACGGGACGCTCTGCCCACTTCTGTTTTCAGGCGAGGACTCGTTTTCGGTTCGGATAGCGAGGCTTTTGTTGGAGTGACTGCACAGGCAACAAAGGCTGCGGTCCTACAAAGCTGGGCCATCCCCAAAGCCGTTGGCTTTCGGGCTGCCACACGATGCAGAAGGGCCCACCTGACGGCGGATAGACTCCGGGACATAAGACAAAAGAGCATAGGCGCATGGGCGCGTACGTGCACAAGTAAGCAGGGGGGATCGGTTAAGAATTGATGATTGATAATTCGCTAATCGGCTGTATCATACAGGCCAGTGTAAGAGATTAGGGCGGAAAACATAGTCGATTAGCGAATTAGTTTGGATTTAGATGAAAGAGATAATTGCAGATAGAGCATGCAAGATTGATGCGAGTGGGATACGGAAGGTTTTTGCGCTGGCGGCGGAGCTTAGCGATCCGGTTAATTTTTCGATAGGTCAGCCGGACTTTGATGTGCCGGAACCACTAAAAGAAGAAGCGATAAAGGCCATCCGAGAGGGGTTCAATAAATATTCACAGACAGCAGGTGATGCTGTCTTGAGGCAGAAGATTGGTGAATTAGTAAAAAAAGAGATTGGATGGGACAGGCCTGCGGTGCTTGTGACCAGCGGCGTCAGTGGCGGGCTTTTGCTCGCCTTTCTGGCGACCATCGATCCCGGCGATCAAGTAATCATCCCAGACCCTTACTTTGTAATCTATAAGCACGTGGTCAATATGTTAGGTGGCAAATGCGTGTTTGTGGACAGCTACCCGAAATTCGACCTGCCGGTCGAGAAAATCGGTGAGGCTATAACCGAAAAGACCAAGATGATCATACTCAATTCGCCCTGTAATCCGACCGGCATAGTGTATTCGGAGGAGGAGATAAGAAAACTGGCGGAGATTGTGGTGGAAAAAGATATCTTGGTACTGACTGACGAGATTTATGAGAAGTTCTGTTACGATGGCAGGTGTGCAAGTATAGCTAATTATTATGACAGGACACTGTTGCTGCGGGGTTTTAGTAAGAGTTGTGCGATGACCGGCTGGCGGCTCGGCTATGCGGCGGCCCATGAATGTCTGAAAGCTGTGGTCGAAGAGATGACCAAGATACAGCAATACACGTTCGTCTGTGCGCCTACGCCGTTTCAGAAAGCAGCTATTGCGGCTCTGGACTACGATGTGAGCGAGTTTGTCGACGCTTACAGGACAAAAAGAGACCTTCTTTACGAAGGACTGAAGGATAAGTTTGAGCTTATTAGGCCGGGTGGGGCGTTTTATGCGTTCGTTAAGGCACCGGGCGAATCGGCGACAGAATTTGTTGAGAAGGCGATTGAAAACAACGTGCTGATTATACCGGGCAGCGTTTTCAGCGAAAAAGACACGCATTTCAGGATAAGTTATGCCACCAGTAACGCTAAAATCCGGCAGGGTGTTGAGATTTTACGCGGGTTGGCTTGAGCGGGATTGGACGGCAGGGGGGGGAAAGCAGGGCGAAAATTTGTTTGCATTTGTGTACTGGATGTTGCCACATTCAATGTGCGGCGGTATAATGTAAGGTATGAAGAAGGCACTTCGCATAGTTCCAGTTTTTTTGCTGTTGGCGATGTTGGCAGGGGGGCTGCTGCCGGCGACAAGCAGCAGCGAGATGACCAACTTGGATGCCGGGTTGCCAACCGTGACAGCGGCGGTAATTGTGTGCAGGGGCGAGATTGGCTACGGGCTGTACAAGTCCATCCAACGGAGAACGGAAATCGCCATCGATGCAGGCATAGAATATCTTATCTATGAAATGGACACCTTAGGCGGAGGTCTTCTGGCGGCATACAAAATATCGGAGTACTTCTTGCACGAGGTGAATCCGAGGGTGCACACGGTTGCATATGTATCGAAAAAAGCGATATCCGCGGGAGCGCTTATAAGCGTTGCGTGCGAAGACATTATAATGAAAGACAACACCAGGATCGGTGATTGCGCTCCAATCGCGCTCGGCACCAAACTCGACGATGTGGAGCGGGAGAAAGTCGAAACGGACATTCGTGCAGTGTTTGTTAATTCTGCTAAGGCGAACAACTATCCTGAGGCGGTGCTGAGGGCGATGGTAACGAGACAAATTGAGGTCTATCGGGTCAGGAGCACCAGCACGGGAGAGTATGTGTTCTTTGAGGGCAGCCAGATACCGATGCTGGATGCAGAAGAGTATGACCTGGACAATAAGACATTGATTGTAACAAAGGACCAACTTCTAACGCTGACCGCCTCCGAGGCCCTTGAATACGGAGTAGCAAGGGCAGAGGTGACAGACGTGGCAGGCGTGCTCGAGTTCTTGGCTAAGGACGATGGTGTGAGCTTTGTCGGTGAGCCGAGGGTGTTTGAGACCACCTGGTCGGAGGAGATGGTCAGGTGGCTAAATTCGCCGGCGGTAGTGGCGGTACTTGTGATGCTCGCGATGTTAGGTGTCTATATTGAACTGAGCACACCGGGTGTTGGGTTGCCCGGATTGGTGGCGGTCGTATGCCTTACGATTATAATCGGCAGCAAATACCTGTGGGGATTGGCAAACTGGGTGGAGGTGACGTTATTTGTCGTAGGCATCGTTCTGCTGGTGGTCGAGATCTTTGTGCTGCCTGGTTTTGGCATCGCGGGCATTCTGGGGATAGTATTCATATTGGCAGGCTTGTTCAGCATGCTGATCGAGAATCCGCCGGACCGGCTGCCCTGGCCAGAGACGGCACTTGATTGGCAGGTGTTTATGAAGGGGATGGTAGGGCTGTCGTTAGGCTTGGTGGGGTTTATTGTTTTAGCGTGGCTGCTTGCGAGGTACCTGCCTAAGTTGCAGTTCCTCAGCGGACTTATACTTGTCCCAACTGCTGCAATTCGGGGCGGTGAAATGCGGGTTAGTATGACCGCTCCGCCAGAGAGCAAGACTACAGCGATAAATATAGGTGACATAGGCGAAGTGACATCGACATTAAGGCCCACAGGAAAAGCAATATTCAGGGATGCGGTGGTGGATGTGGTTGCCACAGCAGAGTTTATAGATGAAGGGACTAAGGTTGAGATAGTCGAGATTCACGGTAACAGGGTTGTGGTCAAACGGGTAGAAGATCAACCAGAGGAGTGAAGTTGTGGATTGGTGGCTTGTTTTTGCTGTTTTTCTGTATTTTGCGTGTGCTGCGCTGATAGCGGCTGAGGTATTTGTGCCAAGCGGCGGGCTGATAAGCATATGTGCATTTGCCTGTCTGATGGGGGGTATATTGATATTCTTCCGGCATAGCGCTACTGCAGGGTGGATTGGTGTGGGTGTCGCACTTGTCATGATACCATCGCTTCTTGTGTTTGCTTACAAGGTGTTTCCTAAAACAAGGTTTGGCAAAAGCGTGACACTGACGCCGCCGAAACGCGATCGTGGTGACGCCATAGCAGATACGCGCGAGCTAAAAGAGCTGCTCGGCGCAGTAGGGGTAGTGCTCACGCCGCTGAGACCCGTTGGTGCGTGCGATTTCTCAGGTCGAAGGGTTGAATGTGTGGCCGAAAGCGGGTATGTTAATAAAGACGAAAAGGTTAAGGTTATTCGTGTGCAGGGGACACAGCTCACTGTTCGTGTAATAGAAGAGGGCCCCCGCGAAGCGGGAACCCAAAGTTAATGAAAGGGCGGAAGGATGTGGAATCTAATGTATATGATCCTCGCAGCAGCCGAGTCTTGGAAAGTCGTCGGGATGGCACTCCTGGTCATTCTTATAATTGCGGTGCTGATATTTCTCGCGCTGGTTATCAAGTTCTTTAGACTATGGCTGCAGGCAAAATTGTGCCGAGCGGACGTAAAATTCTCCGAGCTGATAGGGATGTGGCTGAGAAAGGTCGATATCCGGACCATAGTCCTGAGCAAAATAACTGCGATTCAAGCAGGGCTGAGCCTAACTACGCAGGATTTGGAAAGCCATTTCTTAGCCGGAGGGCGAGTGCCGAACGTCGTGCGTGCTTTAATCGCCGCCAACAGGGCAAACATTGAGTTGACGCTGAAGACGGCTACGGCAATCGACCTGGCCGGTCGAGATATCCTCGATGCGGTGCAGACAAGTGTAAATCCAAAGGTGATCGATTGCCCCGACCCCGCGAAAGGCAGGGACACGGTTGACGCCGTTGCTCAGGACGGCATCCAGGTAAAAGCAAAGGCACGAGTGACGGTTCGAGCTAATATTGAAAGACTGATCGGTGGCGCAACTCAAGAAACGATTATCGCCCGCGTAGGCGAAGGAATCGTTACGACTATCGGTAGTGCCATAACGTACAAATCCGTTCTTGAAAACCCCGATGATATCTCCAAGGCTGTCCTTGCCAAGGGATTGGACGCAGGGACGGCGTTCGAGATTCTATCAATCGATATTGCCGACGTGGATGTAGGTGAGAATGTCGGCGCGAAACTTCAAGTCGCCCAGGCCCAAGCAGATCTGCGAAGAGCACAGGCCGAGGCGGAAAAACGCCGGGCTATGGCATTCGCCCGCGAGCAGGAAATGCGAGCACTGGTTGTCGAAAACGAGTCAAAGGTTCCGCTGGCCATGGCCGAGGCTTTCAAGAAAGGCAACCTTGGAGTTATGGACTATTATCGATTGAAGAACATAGGCGCCGATACGTCCATGCGAGAAGCTATAGCAAAGCCGAAAAAGAAAGAGTGATTTCGATGCTTGATACCTGATACTCGATAAGCTCTGCGGTAAGAATAGAAAATATGAACGCACTTTTGGGACAAATAATGTTGATTGCTCAGGGCCAGGACGTACACAGGTGGACCAACGTCTTGTTTGTGGTGGTGCTTGCAGTTTTCTGGGTGGTCGGCAGCATCATCAAAGCGAAAACCAAAAAGCCGGAAGGCGAAGGAGAAAAAGAGGGACAGTTGAGCCGTAAGGTCGGTGGAAAGCTCAAAGAGGCTGCAGAGCGCTTTCAACGGGAATTATCTCAACTGGGCAGTGACCGTGCGCAGGAACCACGGGAGCAGGCCCAGGGCCTTCAGAAGCAATCATTTCCGCAGGCCGCTCGGCCTGCTCGCCAGCCAGCCGCACGGAAAGCCTTTCGTCCGACCACAGAAGCCGTGCGTGCACAACCTCTTGCCCGCAGAGTCCCCATCAGAAAAAGACCTACGTCTAAGGCGACCGAGGAAGTCCGCAAGGACCAAGAATTGTCGCCGCTGATGCCAGCAGTTCACACCGGCATTGAGGACCTGCCCGAGTTTATCGACCAACCTGTAGAGGGGCTGACAGATAAGTATGCCCACATTTCGGCGGAAAGGCCCGCGACCAAGTCGGCGCTCGAACCGTTGTTGGACTTGGATTATGCCGACACAGATGAGCTGAGAAGGGCGATTCTCTACGGGGAGATCCTGGGTAAGCCTCTGGGGCTGTGAGGGCCCGGTAAGCACATTATAGGACCGTGACTCGACCGCGGACTTTTCCGCTTGGCGACGTCCCTCTTGCAGAAAACCAAAAAGAACTCACGTGGCAATCTGCTACCGGCAACTTCCCGTGTTGAACTGGACAGACGAGCCATGCTAAAGAAGATATTTGTGGCAACTGCAGTTGAAAACTGCCGACAGAATCGGAGTTAACACCACTGGATCGGCCTGGCTTCCTGCCTTCGCAACAAGGACACGCTCAGGCAATTGGTAATCAATTACCCGAATTGGTATTAGGTATCGCAATGTGGGTCGGGACAGAGCGATGGACCATCAAGAATTCTCAGCGAAGCATCCGGACTATCCAAAGAAGGTAGTCTATATTGCTCATAGTGGTGAGACACTTAAATACCCGAAATTCGCCATGCGGTTCGTCTACGAACAAGGCTGCATACCGCTGAGCATGTTCGAAGCATACGACTACTTTCTCCAGGTCGAAACGATCTATCAAGGCTACAAGGCCTTGTGTCTCGACGACGAAATCACGGTCATGCTGCGATGTGACAGACTATGGGTCTTCGCCGAAAGTAAGAAACAAGCCCGCGCCATATTTGGAAGAAGTTCAAGCCTCGTGGCACCATAGAATACCACAGCTGGGCGGACGCCGGCGTCCCAAAGTATGCACATCGTCGAGGGTGGAATACACCCTACAAGCTCTGCCCACCACGCCTTATGCGCAAACGCCGAATTCGGCGATACTGATCATGTCTCAGCGTACTTTTACGTGCTGAGGCTTGACTGTCAGTTCCGATTTGTCCGCAACGGTTCGCGCAGAGGTGGCTTATTCGGGGAATACGGTCAGAAGGTATTAGGAGAGGATGTGCGAGGACCAACGTCCCATAAGATATGTTATGTTTCATTCAGCCTTGACTATGGCCTCACAGGCTGTGTTTGTTTGTAGTGGTCTTTTTGGAGGTTCTCGACTGTTTACGAGCTACTAAGGTGTGTTGCGAGGTCAGCAGTATCGGAGAGGTTCTCCCAGAGGGCTGCAACCCTGTCTAAGAGGCCCAGGTTTTGAAGGACGATTGAGACGTTTACTGCTGATTCGGTTGGAGCGAAGTTATTTTCCATATGGCGGTCGAGGTTGATAAGTGATGACGCGAATCTTAGCTTGTCGCAATAAAGCAGCGCTGTTTTATAGTGTAGTTCAAGGGTTTCTGCGTCAAGGTAGTCAGGGGCGCGTAGTTGTTCGAGGGCCTCCTTGGTTCTGCCTAATTCGAAGAGGGAGATGGTGAGTTTTGTGCGGGCTCTACTGTAGGTTGGGTTTATTTCTAAGGCGGTTCTGAAGGACTCAAGGGCGTTGGTTATTCGTGCTATGCTCATCATAAGGGCCCCGAGTCTGTAGTGGAGGTCGGGGTTTTGTGGCCGGGAGGTAATCTGTTGGCAATGGGCTTGAATAACAGCGTTTATGACGTTAGACGAGTTGTGTGTGCTATGGAGGATGGAGCTGGGCGCGAGAACCGAGTTAAATACCAAACGAGCGGTCTCGGCAAACAAGAAGGAGCTGTTCGGCTGGATTGCTGCGGCCAAGGACAGCGTGACTAAGGCATCGGAGGCGTTGCCCGCTAATTTTTGGGCGGTCGCCAGGCCTACATAGGCATCGACTATCTTATCGTTTATTTCCATTGCAGCGTTGAATTGCTGTGCGGCGAGCTGCTCAGCATCCATCTGCAAGTACTGGGTTCCGAGTTTTATCGTTGCCTCGAGAAAATCAGGGCAGATACGAATTGCTTGCTGATATTGTGAAACCGCCTCCGCGGTAGCTCCGAGCATCGCGAGAATATCCGCCTGCTTGACGATCAGGTCCGGGCTATCAGACTGCTGACTGAGCAAGTCCTCAACATGTTCGAGAGCCTCATGAAGGTGCCCCTTGCGTATAAGCTCGTCTATATCTCTGTGCTCGGTGAGAAAATTGTCGGGATGCACCAAGATTGCGGCGTTGAATCTTTCTATGGCCTTCGCAGAAGCTGCGCTGGTAATATACAGATGGCCGAGCGTTACGAGTGTTGCAATATCGTCGGGATATTGGTCTTTCAACAGCTCGTATTGCTGAATGGTTTTTTCGACTTGGCCGTTTTTGAAATAGATGGCGGCCAGTCTCTGGGCGGGCAGTTGGAGGTAGTTTTTGAACTTCAGACAGTCCTGATAAAACTCGATGGCTTGGGCTTCTTTTCCGAGTCGTTCATAACAGTGGCCGAGAGCATAAAGTGCCATAGTATTGTTCGGCTGCCTCATGTAGACTGAGTTTAGCTCTTCGATTGCCTCGTTGAGTCGGTTCTTATGCAGACATATTGCTGCGGCTGCCATGCGTCCGCGCCTGCATGAGGTGTTTTCAAAGAGATACAGCCTTAGCTGCTTTTGAGCAGCATCGAGCTTCATCTGGCCTATAAGCTCAATGGCGTTGTTTAATAACTGCTGGTCGTGCGTGTGTTTGTGGGCTTCTTTTGGACATTTGTCCGCATTTAGCCAGTGCCATATTAGGTCGGCGGTGTCGATTGTTATCGCCCTACCGAAGATTTCAAGCAGCGTACTCATAAAGACCCTGCCGAGTATATTTTTGGCTTTCTTTCCTCCGTGTTGGTTTACGTTGAACAGCTAAGTCACTGCACCTGTGGTATCGACAATATGCACAGGTCTGTTAAGCGGGGATTGGGTAATTGGTGAATTAGCTATCTGATTTATTCTGCATATGTGGCGATTGTGTGTGATGTAGGGATTGTTGCGATTCTAAAAAGACAGTTATCGGATTTTTGGACCCGCCCTGCTGCTGATAAGAGCAGCTTTCGCCGCTAAGGAGGAGGCCGGCAAAAGATCGTCCTACAATTTAACGTGACACATGATAATACAGTGAGTGGCGAATGTCACTACACTTACCGCGTCTGTCTTAAGGCTCGCCGAGAAGATGGGAAGGTACGTATCTGTTGCTTACTGTTGCCCTTTGACACCGAGGCCAAGGCTGCACGCTGGGGCCCCTGCCGCGTAATGCAAGGGTCTGACAACCATAACTCAACAAGCCCAGCAGGCACAAGACAAGTACTGCAGGAATCAGGCTTATGATGATTACGAAGAATGTCTTGACCCATGTAGCCCTAAATTTCTTCTTCGCCGCCCTCGATGGCGTCCGAATCAGCTTTTGCCATCTGGGCGTGCTTTTCAATCTCGTTTAGGTATGCGAGTGTACGTTCGAGCTTGTCACTGAGGTGCTTTAGCTTGAGCATAGTCTTAACCCGTGTTAGCAGCTCGAGCTTGTTCACCGGTTTACTGACGAAATCATCGGTGCCTGAATCAATACCACGTTCAATATCACCAAACTCGTTAAGTGCTGTCACCATTATCACAGGGATAGCCCCGGTTTTCGGATCATTTTTTATTCTTCTGCAAACCTCAAAGCCGCTCATTTTGGGCATCATGACATCCAGCAAAACCAAATCGGGCTTTTTCTTGCTTATGATCTGCAGGGCCTGCGGTCCGTCACGGGCCGGTATCGTTTCGCAATCGAGGTCCTCAAGATATGCCTGCAAGAGTTCAAGATTTTGCTGATTGTCATCGACGACGAGCACGACAGGCACTTTGTTTTGCTTTTTTTTCGACTTTTGCTGGTTCATGAGGAGTTGCTCCTACTTTGGCAAGCGTATCGCACTTCAATTGAGCATCGCTTGACTTTGTGTTCGCTGTGATTGGCGTTTGTTATCATTTTCCTAAAGCCTTCAGGATTGCCGTGCAAAAGGCCGGCAAGTCGTCCGGTTTGCGTGACGTAATCAGATTGCCGTCGACGACGCACTCGGCGTCCACGTACTGAGCACCGGCATTTTTTATATCATCTTTGATCGCCATAAAACACGTTGCCCTCTTGTTTTTGTAAACAGGCGTACTACACAGCAGCCATCCGCCGTGACATATCGCCGCAATGATTTTGTCTGCCTTTACCATATCGTTCGCGAATTTGATGACATCAGGATTCCTTCGCATAAAGTCGGGAGCAAATCCGCCCGGTATTACCATGGCATCATAGTCACCGACATCAGCATCATTGACCGACATTTCTGAGACGCAGGGGTAGCCCTCCTTGGAATGATACTGGCTTTTTGCCTCGGCTGCGACCAGGTCGACATCAATGCCTGCTTCCTTAAGCCGATAGTAAGGATACCAAACTTCGAGAACCTGATACATTTCGTCAACCATAATAGCTACTTTTTTTGCCGGCATACTTGCGCACTCTCTTTCTTGTTATTACAGTGGTTTCTTTGGAACGGGACCTTGTAGACTCTCAAGCGTCAGCTTACGAAAATCGCGAATTCGGTGAAAGGTCAAATAGTTGGCGTCGTGGGCACGGTGGGCGCCGCCCAGGCCGTCATCGTAAGCAGTTCGGGAAACGGCGATTATGTCAGTACCTTCAAAGAGCCAATCGACGTATTGAAAGGCATGTTTTTTGCTGTCGGGATGACTCAGAATAATGGATTCGACCTTCCAGTTTTCCAAGTCAGATGAAGATACAAGCGTCAGGATGTTGCGGTAGGCCTTGGGGTTGCTCTGTTTGTTCACGAGTGACCAGTAACGGTTCGTTAGGCGGTCGTAGCGAATGGTGAATTTGTTTGAGCCACCGAAGAAATCGATAAAATCTTTCTCAGGATCAAAACAGACCGATTTGCCATCTTCAGAGACGTGGACGATGGCGGCTTTTTCTGCATCATCGCATTGTACTCGCAAGATATTTACGAGTCCGTTTTGCGGTGTTACGACGATATTGCCTTCGAGCCAGGCTCGGCCGGGCCATGCCTGATCGAACCGAAGGCGGTTAGTCACGGTCCAACTGTCCGCTTTTAGCAAGTCCGCATCGAGGGGTGCCGACATGACGAAAGACCGGAAGTTTCTTCCCCACTCTTGCGGTGGATTTCTTTCCTCCATCGCGCGCCAGATCCGGCCTTTGTGCATGACCACAGGAACGGGCGCACAATGGTACTGGCCTTCGGCAATCAAGAGGCCCGTATTCTCGTCGTTCGGCGTAGTCCACGTTACGCCTCCATCAGTGGAGCGGCGGATCACGACGTGACCATACTCGCGGCTCGTGCCCATAATATAGAGTGCGGCTTTGTGTACGAAGAGTGTTGACCAGAATTGGCCATCCAGCTCGCTTAGCTTCTGCCATGTCTTTCCGGCGTCGGTGGACCGAAATATGGAGGAGCGATTGTATTCAGTGCCCGGGCCAAAAAAGTCGTGCGAGGCTATGTAGTCGCCATTTGGCAAGGCGACTATGCTCGGCGAGCCAATATACTTGCCCGTCTCGGCTGGGCTGTAGTCGATTACAACGCCCGGCACAGTGGAAAAGTCGGGCTTGTCGGCACCTATTTGCTTTGCTGCGGGCATTGGCTGTTTGAGCCAGGCGAGGTTGAATACGTAGTGCTGTTTGCTCGTGATCAGGTGGATGAGCCCGTTCGGTGTCTGGGTAGCGGCCAAGTAGCCTTTTGGCTCGGCGTGGGTATCGTCCATAGTGAAGGGGCCCGTGTTTCCGCCGCCGTCAATTCTTCTGGCTGGACCGCCACCAGTAATGAGGCGCTTAATCGGCCAAGTTTTGCCCTCATCGAATGAAAGGGCTGCAAACATACCGTAGACCTCACGCTCCTTGCCTTGGCCATCGTGGGCGATCATGCCTTTTCTGCGGTCGGTGAAGCTGACCAGGAGTATTGGTCCTTCTTGCAGCCGTCTTAGTACCACCCTTTGTCCGCCTCCAATTGGAGAAAATTCGCTGGCTGAGTAGGTCCAGGTCTCACCCATATCCTTGGAGAGGCTCATTGGCATTCGGCCATCGATGTTATTGCCGCGTCCGAGGGCCATAAGGCTGCCATCCTTGAGCTGCACGACGCCCGCGTGTATGCCGGCGATCCAGGCACCGGTTTTACCAGCGGCGAATTCCGGCGTAGACTGGCCAGCACCCGGGTCGTTCCAAGTCTTGCCTGCATTTCGGCTGATATGCACTGCCGTGCCGCCGCTGCCTCCTGGCCCAGCGTCGCAAGGCAAAACAATAAAACCTTCGCGTGTTCGAAAGACCGATTCGACAGGCTGATGGCGATAGCCGTGCTCAGGACCAATCAGGCTTGCCCTGGACCATGTAGCACCGCTGTCGGTCGAGGTGCGCATAATCAGGGCAAGATTGCCCCAGGTGCCCACAGCGGATAGACCATTGAAGTGGTATATAGTATCTCGGCCATCATACCACATAGCTGGAGCATGATCGTTGCGGTCAGGAGCGTCCCAGAATACGGAGGCTGGTTCCCACTCTTGCGAGCCGCAGCGCAAACGACTGGCCAGGATGGTCAATTCCCGTCCCGGCTCTGTCCGACAGGAGTACCAAATAGCCAGCAGGTCACCGTTTGGGCAGTCAATCAGTGCCGGGTCATGGTTGTGTCTGGAGTACATCGGGCCATTGGAAGCCGGCGGAATCTTGACATACTCACGGGGTCCGCTGAAATACGGCTTTTTCGGATCGGGGCCTTCAGCCAGTTCAGATAGCTTTTGCTGTTTGACATTCATACGGTGCAACGCAGGGTCAGTGACAGGCAGGGGCCTGGTTCTTGGCATCTGGCCAATGACGACGCGAAAGCCTATCGCCCAGCTCTTGTCCTGCGGCAGCGTGCCAAGGCGGTTCGCCGAGCGCAGGTACGAGAGCCTTGTGCTGTGGCTACCACCTCGCGTAACCTTAAAGTCAGCGTCGGTCCGGCCAACTGGGTCGACCTGATGACCTGGCTCGTACGGGCCATACCAATCATAGCACCATTCCTCGACGTTGCCGTGCATGTCATATAACCCCCATGGATTCGGCGGCGTGGTTCCGACCTTCAATGAGACAGGCTCGGGCTCCCAAGTCTCTTTTTGGTTCTTGTGGCAAGCTTCTGGCAGCTTATCGCCGGTACTGTAGAAAGTAGTGGTGCCCGCTCTGCAGGTATACTCCCACTCGGCTTCGGTCGCCAGCCTGTATGGCCTGCCCTGCTTGTTCGAGAGCCACTTGCAGAACTCAGTTGCCTCATGCCAGCTTACGAAAATAACTGCATCCTCATCGTCTTTAGAGAAACCGAGTTTTCCGCGGAGGTTGCGGTGCTCGGGGTCATACTGTTCGTACTGGGCGTTTGTGACCTCAGTGACAGCCATATAAAAAGGCTTGCTGATGGTGACGTTGTGGACAGGCCGCTCATCCCAATCACCGCCCTGCTGCTGTCCCATGGCAAAAGAACCGGGCTCGATACGAACAAACTTCATGCCGATGGAATTAACAAATGTATCAGGCGTCTGTTCAAGAGCTTTGCTTGGCATGAGCTGCTGGCAACTCATGCTTACCGCCATGCTGACTACAAGTATTGCGATGTATATTTTCTTGATCATAATCCTGTCCCTAATCAACTTAGCTGCTGTGATTTTCTATGAATTGGCGAATCTCCGGCCTGATATAGATTTTGTCAATATCCAGGAGTCTTAAGACGGCGTCGGCACAAATTGCGGCTGCATCGGCTGAGGCAGCTTGCGTATCCACGAAGAACACATTTTCACCCTTTATAGTGCAAAGCCCCCCACCGCTTCCGCCGAGAGGCTCATTGCGAATAGTAACGCCGCTCGCCTCCAACAATGCAAGGAGTTCTTCTAAAATTCTTTGCTCGTTCACTTGGCTTGCCCCACTCTGGTGGTTCGCGCCGGACCGATTATTCACGATAGTCAGTGAAATACAGTGCAACCGGGCAATTGGTTCGTTGTCATGGCTCAAGAAAAACCGCATCAAAAGTCGATATAGACACTTGTAGGTCAAAAGCTTGTAGTAGATAATAAATAATACACCAACGACCAGATACGGAATTCTATAACAGGAGTAGACAGTTGACAAGTATTATCGAAAAGCGGCTTTGTTTGCACAGAGAGCTGGCGGACCAGCGAGCCAGGAATAGCGCTTTGCAGCAGGAGCTTGCCCAAATCGAAGCCCTTGCCAACATTGGGACTGCCAGTTACATGATAGCTCACGAGATTAATAATTTGCTGACACCCCCGGCCAGCTATGCAGCTTTGGCTTTAAGGAATCGAGCGGACGCATCTCTGGCAGAAAAGGCGCTTCGAAAGACAGTCCAGAACTGCGAGCGTGCCACAAAGGTTATGGAAAGCATGCTTGCGATGGCAAACGGCCAGGTGCAACAAAAGAAGGAGGTCCCGCTGGCGAGTCTGGTCGAAGAGGTTTTTGACTGTCTATGCCGGGATTTTGCAAAGGACGGGATAACTGTGGAAGTCCGGATTCCTGAGGATTTGGTGGTTTGGGCCGTGCCGGTTCAAATTCAGCAGGTTTTGATGAATCTCATTCTTAACGCTCGCGATGCAATGCTGCCGCGGGGAGGTATTCTTACCATCAAGGCCAGAGAAAGTGCCGAGAATGTTCACATAGAAGTCGTGGACACCGGTAGCGGTATTGAACCAGGCGACCTGGAAAACATCTTCAACTCGTTCTTTACTACGAAGACAAATGAAGGCTCTAAGTCAACCTACTCCGGCTGTGGCCTTGGCCTTGCATTCTGTCGAAAAATAGCAGAGGCTCATGAGGGTTGCATTTCCGTTGAATCCAAACCCAGCGAGGGTAGCACGTTTAAGATAAGCCTGCCCAAACCCGAACAAGGTAGTAGCTGATGGCGGCTCAGGTTTGGCAAAACATTGGCCATATTGTCTCCATGTTGGTGCTACTGGGATGCTCGGCTTTCTTCTCAGGCTCTGAAACCGCATTCTTCAATCTTACGCGGAGGCAGATAAAACTCTTTAGTGAGTCGAACAGCGGCGTTCAGAAGCTAATTGCACGGCTACTTAAGAAACCCGGAAAATTACTCAATTGCCTGCTTTTTGGAAATATGACGGTCAACGTTTTGTTTTATGCGGTTGCAAGCGTGTTCGCCGTTCGACTCAAAGAACACAGCGGGCTGGTAGCAGCGGGTATAGCGGCGTTCGTGAGTTTCTCGGTGTTAGTACTCTTTGGCGAAACGGTGCCAAAGTCACTGGCCTACACGAACTCTCACTCTTTTAGCGTGATAGCCGCCCTGCCGGCGTTTCTGTGTGTTCAGGTATTCACTCCTATCGGATTCGTGTTCAAGTTCTTGATATTGGAGCCGATTTTGCGAATCTTCCTTGGACCAAGAAGGCAGGCTAAGGCGATAACTGTGGCAGAATTCAAATCTCTGGTAGATATGAGCTGCAAAGAGGGTTTGATCACCGACGATGAAAACAGACTGCTGACAGAGGTTATTGAGCTTGGGTCTCTAAAGGCCCGGCATGTTATGAGGCCGCGAGTAGACATGGTTGCGTGCTCGGTTACGGATTCGCCACAAAAGGCTCGTGAACAGATGCGGCAGAATAATCTGACGAAACTGCCGGTTTACGTGCGGACGATCGATAATATAGTGGGTAGCGTACATCTCCGACAAATACTCCTTCGTCCGGAAACATCCCTGGATAGGCTCGTTCAACCGGTTCATTTTGTTCCAGAACAAAAAACGGTCGAGTCGTTGCTGAGCTTCTTCCGAAAGACTGAGACTGACGTGGCAATAGTCGTAGACGAATATGGCGGTATAGCCGGCTCTGTTGAAGTCGAAGATATCGCGGAAGAGCTGTTTGGGCATTTAGAAAATACAAAAGGCATTGAGCCAATCAAACAGCTTGGGCCTTTCGAGTATCGACTGGCGGGACATATAGCGATCCACGAATGGGCAGACGTGCTTGGAGTGGATTTGGCAGAAACGCGGCTGGCAACAATTGGAGGCTTGGTGACCGCCCTTCTCGGCAAAATACCGAAAAGCGGTGAGGTTGCACGCTTAGGAAACCTGAAGTTTACAGTCGAAAGGGTGCATAAACACCGGATCGAGACGGTCGTACTGACGTTTGAGGCAATCGCGACTAATGACCAATAAGATAGGACTGATTTCAGGAGCGATTTTTATGATGCTCCTTGCAGGTCTGTTCGCAGGAGCTGAGACGGGCATATACCGACTCAGCAGGCTCAGGTTGCGGCTGGGCATCCACAAGCATCGATGGTCATCGCTAATATTAGGCAAGGTCATGCACGACAGTTCCGGCCTTGTTCTTTCAACCCTTATCAGCACGAACCTCGCGTACTATTTCGCGACAAGTATTGTGACATATATATTTCTGGACATCGTATCTGACCGCAGTGCCGAATTATTTGCTACCGTCGTGACAGCTCCGGTACTGTTTGTCTTCTCAGAACTTATACCGAAAAATATATTTCTCCACCGAGCAGACTTGCTTACACCGCTTTTCGCGCCCTTTTTGTTTGTATCTCACAGGCTCTTCAGTGTTTGCGGCGCTGTACCCTTTTTAAAATTAGTGTCCAGCGCGATTGGCCGACTAACAGGTGCGCAGGTCCTGTCGAAGACTGCTATGATCTCTTCCCATAGACACCAGGTGAGAGCGATTCTCGAGGATACGCGGGAAGAAGGTATTCTAAGTGCCGTGCAGGCAGATATTATGAATCGTATAGTCAATGTACCGGGTTTGCATATCCGCGCAATTATGATTCCAATTAACAAAGTCCAAACGGTGGATGTAAAGTCAAACAGAGAGATTCTGCTGGCGAAATTGAGAAAGAGTTCTTTTACTCGTTTACTTGTTACCAAGGATGGACTTGAAAACATAGTAGGGTTCGTAAATATTTATGAAGCGTTAAGCTCACCTGACGATTTTGTTGACCTAAGTGGTTTCACGAGACGCATCAAAAAACTTGAGGCAAGTACCCACGTTACGGAAGCTATCAACATCATGCAAAGCGAGAATGCAAGTATTGTGTTAGTTACGAGAACCGGGCGTGGTGGACGAGAAAAGCCGATCGGTGTGGTAACGATGAAGGATTTGGTTGAGGAGCTACTCGGCGAGCTTGCCGAATGGTAGGCAAGCCAGGAGCAAAGAGCGGTCGTTCTACAGTCAGATGTCACCGAAAATTGTTAATTCTGTAGTAGTTTTGACAGTCGCTGGGCTTTCGCTGGCTATCGTGGCAAACAGTGTGACCAAACCTGTTGGCCGGGATGAACAAATGTACTGCACCGGTGCGGTCCTGCTGGGACAGGGCAAGATGATTTACAGAGACTTTTCATATCCGGCCCAACTGCCCTACCATCCGCTGCTCTATGCGGGCCTATTCAGGATGCTGAATACAACGCACTATCTGCTTGTAGGTAGAATCGTCTCAAGCGTGTGCGACATTCTCGTGCTGGTGTGCATCATCGGCATATACCGGTGCATTTTGGGATCGTTTCGGCTTTCTGGCACGCTTTTTGGGCTTGCGGGGGCTGCTCTTTACGTATTTAATCCTTTGGTGGATTACGCTAACGGGTTTGCATGGAATCACGATGTCGTAATCTTGTGCGTTGTGTTATCGTTGTGGTTGCTCCTATCTACCGATTTCAAGCACAAATCAAGATACTGGCGAATTGCAGCTATCGGTGCGCTGCTGACAGGAGCCACATTCATGCGAATCACCACTGCATTGGTCGAGCTTCTGTTCTTGATAATATTGCTTGTACAACCTGCCGAGTCACTGAAACAGAGAGCCAAGGTCATCCTGCCATTCTTGATTAGCTCTGCTGTCGTGCTGATCTGGCCTGTTTGGGTTGTAGCTCAGGCTCCGCGAGCCTTCTATCTAAACGTGTTTTGGATACCTGCGCTCTACGGCGAATGGCTGCGCGAAATTGGCATGGTTCATAGTAAATTCGAGCTAACATTAAGTTCTATTAGGATACCGGGCTATTTTGTACTCATCGTGATTGCAATATACCTGTGCCTGGCGACTGTTTGTCTTCGCAGCAAACTAAAAATATCAAATGTGAGAAATCTATTGCTTGCCGCCCTACTGCCGGTTGCGTTCTTTGTAATTGCTCTGATTCCGCCGACAATGTGGAGGCAGTACCTTGCGATGCCGGTTCCTTTCTTGATAATCAGCTTTGCTTACCCACTGCGCTATTTGAGAACACTTGGCAGCAACGACGGCTCCAGCATACATTTCAAGATCAGTTGTGCTTTAGTGGCTCTTGGAACAGTAGTGGCTGTTGTGTCATATCCATTTGTACTCTACAGGATACCGGTACTGCTTGGCCCGGAGAGCTGGGTTCCAATTCGCCTCCACAGTATCTCGGAAACGATTGGGCGTAAGACTCACGAACCTGGATTGGCTCTTACCTTAGCGCCTCTTTTTGCTCTCGAAGGCGGCAGTGACATTTATACGGAGCTTTCTGCCGGTCCGATTGTCTACAGGATTGCCGATTCTTTGTCGCCTTCCGACCGGCAGATCACACATACGGCGGGTCCGAAAACGCTTCCACTGTTACTTGAAAAAGCCCCGCCTTCAGCAGTGATACTTGGTGTAGAGCCTTCATACGAGGAGCCTATTTCGAAGTCTGTCGAGCCCGACAGCAAGGACTGGGAGAAGCAAGTCTACGATTTAGTGCCTGCTTTATCGCTGCTACCCATCAGATATCAGCTTGGTCAACAATTGCTTGTGCTATATCGTAGATGACTTTACGGGTCTTGCTGTTTATCTTGTTGGCCAGGATGGAGAATAGGTAATCGCCGTCCGCGGTGCAACACATGCCAGAAAACGACCTGACGCCCTGGATATATCCGGTCTTGGCGAAGATTTTGCCTGCGTACTTTTTATCTTTGAAATATTTGGCAATCGTGCCATCGACCCCCCCTACTGCGAGCGAATTCTTATAAAGCTCCCAATTGTTGCTTCTATAGACGTCAGACAATATTTTTGTTAGAGCGTTTGCGCTGAGCTTATTCTGCCGGCTCAAGCCACCTCCGTCATCAATATTAAACTCGCCTTCGTCAATGCCAAGGTCCATCAGATACTGTGAGATTGCCTTTTGTCCGTCCGGCCAGCTGCCATCTTTGCCGGTCGCATTACGTTTGGCGGCGATCGTCTTGAGCAGCGCTTCTGCTGCCAAACCTAAGCTGTTCTTATTACACCGCATCAGGCAATCGGCTATTGCAGTGCGATAGTCGCTGAGTAACTCAAAGTCGCAGTCATCGTCGAGCGTCTTTTCTACAATTTGGCCATCGACATTTATCCCGGCTCTGGCGACGTTTTCTGCCAGCAGGAACCCGAGGAACGCAGCAGGCCTTTCAATCGCGACAAAGAATGGTCCCGTCTGCCTTCTGCATTTGCCTCGAATGGTGATTTTGTTTGGTGTTATGTTTCGATAAGCCCCTACGGCACTCGCGCCTGTTGATATAGGTACGACCCTGTTTACAATCTCAACGAAATCGGTCTGCGGCTCGATAGAGAGAGTCACTTCTCGGCCGGTATTCTCAGCGCTAACCTCAATACAATTGTCGTTAAAATTCAAGCCACCGACCTCACAGGCATACCAACGGTTCAGTTCCTTCTTGGGCCAGCTTGGGTGAACGCGCTCGTCGTCAAATACGCTTGAATCTACAACGATATCCGTTATGGTTTCGATCTGTCTGTCCGTCAAACGTTCAACTATGTCCTCAAATATCCAGTCGTTTTCCCTGCCGTACTTGAGATTTGTCTTCTCGTCCCCCAGAAGCGGGTCACCACTTCCAATTACGACCAGCGTATCGCCGCATAGCCCAACTCTTGTAGTGTATTCGAAGTCCGGGCCCAAATACCGCAGTGCTGCTGCACTGGTGACTATTTTCATATTTGAGGCAGGTATCATCGGCTCTTTTGCGTTATGGCCATACGCCGTCCTGCCAGAATCGGCCTCTATGATGTGAACAGAGAAGTCAACGCCCTTCTGTGAGCGGATGAGAGCGTCAATCCGGCCTGCCAAATCTGCTTTCGCAAAGCTGCCAAGGCAGATTACACATACAGATACGATTGGCAGTTTTTTTAACAGCACCTTCATAGCACGGCGATTTTTCCGTGACGGATTACAGGCTCTTGAGTTTCGGACAGCTATTGCACATTGGCGGATAGCATACCATATATTTATGCGCTTTGTTAAGAGGAGTTTTACGAAAATATAGAAGAGAGGTAGCTGCCCAAGCGTTAGGTAAGAGCAACCACGATGATGGAAAGCGGGCTATCTTACAAGGGGTACCGCCCCGTTTTGTGATTTGTCGGGTACTGATGTGCGACCTTGACGAACAGGCAGCTGCGTGACATGTGTGGCGCAAAAACAACCGGGGCCTGTACCCAGCTAATGAGTACAGGCCCCGGACTCGTGCAAAAGCATTGGCTAAATACTCAGCCTTGCGTCAACGCACTACCGTTATGGCCATAGCTTCTCATCAAGGAACGTGTCTGCCAGCAGAGCATAATCCTTCAGGTCGATCGTGTTGTCACCGTTCATATCCACTGCACCGCTGT